>ENA-UONQ01000084-UONQ01000084.1-human-gut-metagenome-genome-assembly--contig:-CS26-NODE-84-length-131023-cov-19.940092_pt1 | contig 131023 bp, 91 predicted proteins | sample MGYA00242460_ERZ724007 | MGnify/ENA metagenome assembly ERZ724007
TTGATGTCAAGGAAGGCTTTCAGTTTTATGGATTTGAAGTCTCTGTTCAAAGCGAAAATGCTGCAATAAATCTAATAATTTCATGTTGCTTCGAGTTTTCTGACGTTGCCTGAATCAAGGGCATAGTCGGAACTTTGTTGTTGGCGCACGGCATCTGCTTTGCCAATTCAGTGAATGGAGCGCCGGCCCGGTAAGCGGGATGAAAACGGTGTGAAGCGAGCAGAGCGGCAGACGCACAGAGATGTTCGGTCTGACGCGAAAATCAACGGGCTGGCAAGCGAAAAGAGCCGTCCGAAACTTTTGACTCACTTCAGAGCGGATCGACTTGACGGATTCCTCCGCGAAAGATGGGACAGGTTTGAGTTAACGGGATGTTCTGATCCGATGTTCTGCCGTTACAATTTGCAAGGTTCTGACGGATATGTTTGATGACATTTCGTCGGATCAAAAACCATTCGCTGCCAGGAGTAAACGCCATGGGTTTTAAGTTTCCCATTCTTATTGCGGGTTTTTGCCTTGTCACAGGTGCTGTGAACGCAGAAGAGCTCAACGCGTACTCGATCATGCCTGAAAAGTATGCTTCGAAAATCTTCGCTGAGTTCACCAAAGACACCGGCATCAAAGTGAATTTCCTGCGCTTTTCTTCCGGTGAGGCCTTGGCTCGCCTGACCGCGGAAAAGAAGAACCCTCAAGTCGACGTTATGCTAGGCGGACCGGCCGACACGTATGCGGCCGGCATCAAGGAAGGCATTTTTGAAGCCTACCGCCCGAAAGATTCTGACGCCATTCCGGCCAACCTTCGTGATCCGGGGAACCACTGGACGGGCATCGGCATCATTCCGCTCTGCTTCTTAACGAATACCAAGTTCCTCGAAAAGAACGGCATGCAGGCGCCGACAAAGTGGGCGGATCTCCTCGATCCCCGCTATAAGAACGGTCTGCAGATGGCTGACGCGCGAACTTCCGGCACAGCTACCGAACGTATTTATTCGCTCGTCAAGGTAATGGGCGAAGATGAAGCCTTTGCGTTCCAGAAGAAGCTCAATGCCAACATTCAGATGTACACGAAGAGCGGCGCGGGCGGCGCCATGCCGATTGCGACGGGGCAGTGCGCCTCGGGGATCTTCTACATCGTTGACGCACTCGATATTGCTCAGCAGGGCTATCCGGTGAAGATCACGTATCCGGAAGACGGCGTGAGCTTCGGCATTGAAGCGACCGGCGTTATTGCCGGCGGCAAGAATAACGAGCAGGCCAAGAAGTTCGTCGACTGGGCGACCTCAAAGCGCTTTGCTGAATTCATCGTCGCCAACAAGATCAACTATGTGCCGGCCCGAACGGACGTTGAAACGCAGAATCCGATTCTGGATCTCTCGAAGATCAACGTGATCACGACCGACGTGACCTGGAAGGGTGACAACCGCAAGCGCTTCACTCAGCGCTGGATCAACGAGGTGATCCGTTAACTGCCTCGCCTAAGCGGAGAGATCGTCTGACTGAAGACGCTCTCCGCTTTTCTTTGAGTCTCGTTTTTAGGGTGCTTCATACGATGGCACACACTCAATCGCTGCCCCAACGCGGCGATGCCGCATCCCGATTCACGGTATTGATGCTGTGGGTTTTGCTGGCTGTCTTCGTTGTCTATCCGCTCGTTCGTCTGCTCGCAATGGCTTTTACGGTCGACGGGAGCTTCACGCTTGAGAACCTCCGCCCCTTCGTGGAAAGCTGGTATGACCGGCAGGCGGCAGTGAACAGCATTCTTTTGGGCTGTTCGGTAGGCGTCGCAGGAACCGTGCTGGGTTTTATCTTTGCCTTTGCCGTGACGCGGCTCTCGCTGCCCAAATGGCTGTGCACCGCGGTAAGTGCCGTAACGCTCTTGCCGCTTATTTCTCCGCCTTTCACAAGCAGTATTGCGCTCACGCTCTCGCTCGGCCCCAACGGCATTCTGCTCGACTTCTTCGGCCTCGGAAACTTCAATTTCTATGGATTCTGGGGCACTTTCATCTCAGAAACGCTCACCTTCTTTCCAGTAGCGTTCATGACGCTCTCGACGATTCTGGCGCGTATTGATCCGAATCTGGAGGATGCGGCGTATTCGCTCGGAGCTTCGAGCTTCAAGGTCTTCCGCACTGTGACGCTGCCCCTCGCGGCGCCGGGCATTGCCAACGCATTTCTGCTCGTTTTTTCCTGCTCGCTCGCAGACTTTGCAACGCCGCAGGTGCTGGGCGGTCACAGCTTCCCGGTGCTGCCGACGCAGGCCTATCTGGTCATCACCGGCATGTATGACTTCAAGGGCGGCGCAGCGCTTTCATTCATGCTGCTCATTCCCGCCATCATCGTTTATTCACTGCAGCGCTGGTGGGTCGGCAAAAAGAGTTATGTGACCGTTTCGGGCAAGGCCGGCGGCAGAAGCAGCGTGAAAGGCCCCGGACCGCTTCTATCCTCGGTGATCGTCGCGACGGTTGCCGTGGTGATTGCCTTCATTCTTTATCTCTACGCCATCATCCTCACGGGTTCGCTGGTGAAGGTCTGGGGCGTCAATAACGAGATCACGCTCGAAAATTACAGCTACGTCTTCACGCACGGCAGCAAGGCGATTAAAGATACGCTGCTGATTGCCTGCATCGGCACGCCGCTGGGCGGTTTGCTCGCCGTATTGGTGGGCTACGCCACGGCGAGGCTTAAAGTGCGCGGCAGCCGAATTCTGGAGACGGTGTCGCTCCTCAACTACACGCTGCCCGGCACGGTGGTCGGCATTGCGTACATCATTGCTTTTAACGACAAGCCGATCATGCTCACGGGCACCATCTACATCTTGGTGGCGGCTTATCTCTTCCGTTATTCCTCTGCGGGCATCCGCAACGTGATTGCAGCACTTTCGCAGATCGACCCGTCCATTGAAGAGGCGAGCCGAAGCCTAGGCGCTTCTTCGGTGAAGACCTTTTCGTCCATCACGATTCCGCTGGTGCTGCCGGCCATTCTCGCGGGCATGCGGTATCTCTTCATTCATTCCATGACGGCCATCAGTGCGACGATCTTCCTCGTGTCGGTTCACTGGACGCTCATCACCACCCGCATTCTGGAATGCATGACGGAGCTGCAGTTCGCGCAGGCCTGCGCTTTCTCCATTGTTCTTATCGTTCTCGTTTTCATTGCTTCGGGCGTCATCAATCTGCTTGCTCGGGCACTTTGCCGCAGCGGCGACGCCATCGGAGTTCACTGATCATGTCCATTTCACTCGAACTGCGCGGCATCTGCCGCACGTATGTCAAAGACAACGAATCTTTTTTGGCGGTCGACAACGTGAACCTGACGGTCAGCCCCGGAGAGTTCCTTACGTTTCTCGGCCCGTCGGGCTGCGGCAAGACCACCACGCTCAGAATGATCGCCGGGTTTGAAATACCGTCTTCGGGGCAGATCATCGTGGACGGCTCAGACATTACTCAGGTGCCGGCCAATAAGCGCGACATGGGATTTGTCTTTCAGAACTATGCGCTTTTCCCTCACATGACGATTTTTGAGAACGTTGCCTACGGTCTGCGTATTCGCGGGCTGTCGGGCGACGCGCTCGCTTCGAAGGTGCGCGAAGGTTTGGCGATGGTCGGCCTGGGGAACGCCGAGCAGCGCTATCCCAATCAGCTCTCGGGCGGCGAGCAGCAGCGCGTGGCGCTCGCGCGCGTGCTGGTGCTGAGGCCCAAGATTCTGCTGATGGACGAGCCGCTTTCCAATTTGGACGCAAAGCTGCGTCTGCACATGCGTACGGAAATACGCCGCATCCAGCAGGATCTGCGCATCACGTGCCTCTATGTCACGCATGACCAGAAGGAAGCGCTCACTATGTCGGACCGCATTATGGTGATGAACCGCGGACGCATCGAGCAGGTCGGCACGCCGATGGAACTTTATGAAGATCCGGCAACGGCCTTTGTAGCGGACTTCATCGGTCAGGCCAATCTCATTCCCGGGACGCTTTTGGATGCTGAAGACGGCTACGCCCGCTTTCAAATCGGAGAGGCTGTGCTCAAGGCCCGCATGGGGCGTCAGAACCCGCCCGCAAAGGGTGAAAAGGCGCTGCTCGTGGTTCGTCCGGAAAATCTCGGCTTCAGCACGGGTGCGGATGGCATCCCCATGCGCATCGTCAATCGTCTGTTTGAAGGCGACCGCATCAACTATGAAGTTGTGATTCCCAGTCTGGAGCAGATGAAGCCCTTTGCCATGTCCGTGCCGTTCCTGCCCGGGACGAAATTGGCCGATGCTGATGCAGCCATATATGCATCCTTTATGCCGGATGCGGGGGTGGTTATCCGCGGGTGACTGCAGACCAACCGCTCAAATTCAAAAGAGGCAGCTGAGAACGTTTGCTCAGCTGCCTCTTTTTTGAAATCCGACTCTTTCGACGGCATCAGCAGATGCGCGGAAGCTGCTCGCCGGTAAGCCAGTCGACCATGCGGCGGCCGCCCATCAGGGTTTCCATCTCTACAAATCCCGGTCCTTCGGAGCGCACTTCACCAACTTTGGCAGCCCCCGCGCCATGCGGGTCCGCCTTCATGGCGGCAAGCGCCGCATCGGCTTCATCGGCCGGAACGATGCAGATCAGGCGGCCTTCGCAGGCGCTGAAAAGCGGGTCGAGTCCAAGGAATTCACAGGCTGCGCGGACTTCATCCTTCACGGGGATGGCTGCTTCGTGCAGCAGAATGCCCACTTCAGATTCAGCAGCGATTTCATTCAAAGTCGTCCCCAGACCGCCGCGGGTGGGGTCACGAAGCACATGCACATTGGGGGCCGCTGCAACAATCGCTTCCACCATGCGGCCGAGCGGGGCGCAGTCGGAAACGAGCGTCGTGCCGAAAGTCATGCCTTCGCGCAGACTCATTACGGTCATGCCGTGATCACCGATGGAGCCCGAAACCAGCACAACGTCGCCGGGGCGGGCTGCTTTGCCGGAAACTAAATGATCGGTCAGCCGCTCGCCGATGCCGGTCGTAGCGATGTAGACGCCGTCGCCGTGTCCTTTTTCCACGACCTTGGTGTCGCCCGTCACGATGGCAACGCCGGCTTCCTTGGCTGTTTCAGCCATGGAGATCACGATTTTCTCGAGATCGGCGAGCGGGAAACCTTCTTCGAGAATAAAGGCAGCGGAAAGCCAGAGCGGCTTAGCGCCGCACATGGCAACGTCATTCACCGTGCCGGTCACGGCCAGCCGGCCGATGTCGCCGCCGGGAAAGAAGAGGGGTTTCACGACGTGGGCGTCACAGGAAACGGCTACCGGTTTGACGATAGGCGGCATGACAGCGCCGTCGTGACCCTGAGCGAGCCACTCGTTGGTGAGGTGTTTGGCAAAGAGTTCGCCGATCAGCTGAGCAGAAGCCCGTCCGCCCGAACCGTGCGTCATGTCAACTGTGCCGCGGCGCACATCCAGCCGCCGTCCCAGTCCTGCACGTTCTGCCTTGAGATCATGAGTCATTGTTTTTCTCCGCTTGAAAGGTTTTGCGACGCTGATGGGCCGCAGGATCAGGCGTTTTTCTGAATTTCAATCGTGCTGTGACGGCCGTAGCTGTAGTACGCGGCGCAGGCGCCTTCGGAAGATACCATGCAGGCGCCGATCGGATGCGCCGGCGTGCAGACCGTACCAAAGAGCCGGCAGTCCTTGGGTTCTTTTTCACCGCGCAAAATGGCGCCGCATTCACAGGCCTTATTGTCTGCCACACGGATTTCGGGCATTGAAAAGCGCTTTTCGGCGTCAAATTCAGCATATTCCGGGCGAATCCGCAGGGCGGATTTGGGCACTGTTCCGAGACCGCGCCATTCAAAGGATTCGCGCGGCTCAAAGACCTGCGCCATGAGCTCGACGGCCTTGCGGCTGCCGTTTTCCGTGACGGCGCGGATAAATTCGTTTTCCACTTCGCTTCTGCCGTCGTTCACTTGACGCACAAGCATCAGGATCGAGTAGAGCATATCGAGCGGTTCGAAGCCGCACACCACCACAGGAATCTTCCAGTCGCGGGCAAAGTGCTCGTAGGGCTTCCAGCCGATCACGGTGGAAACGTGCGCCGGTCCCACGAGGCCGTTCAGCTTCGGCGCATCCGGACGGTCGGGCGCGGTGAGGAGAATATGCTCCATCGCCGCCGGCGTGAGCACGTGGCAGCAGAAAACGGAAAAATTCTTCAGCCCAAGCCGCTTCGCAGCGAGGATGGCAGCTGCCGTCGGAGGCGTTGTGGTTTCAAAGCCGATGGCAAAGAAGACCACCTGACGGTCAGGATTTTCGCGCGCAATCTTCACCGCATCCATCGGTGAATAAATCATGCGCACGTCTCCGCCCTCGGCCCGGCACTTAAAGAGAGACCGGCCTTTGGAGGCCGGCACGCGCATGGCGTCGGCGTAGGTGCAGAGGATCACATGTTCATTCAGTGCGAGGTTCATCGCCATGTCGATGCGGCCGATGGGCATCACGCACACCGGACAGCCCGGACCGTGAATCATGCGGATGGATTCAGGGAGAATGTCGCCCAAGCCCCAGCGGGAGAGCACGTGGGTGTGGCCGCCGCAGAACTCCATGAAGCGGTATTCGCGCTTGGGGTCGGCTTCTTCGCGGATGCGTGCGGCAATGCCCTTGGCGGTTTCGCCGGAACGGTATTCGTCGACGTACTTCACGCCGTTATCTCCTCAGAGTCAGCACTCGGGGCGGCGGGGTCGTTCGATGCCGCAGCGGCAGAAGGGGCAGCCAAGGCGGCAAGCGCCTTGAGCGTTTCCTGCGCTTCGGCTTCGTCAATGCGGTTGAGTGCAAATCCCACGTGCACGATCACCCAGTCGCCCGATTTCGGGTCATCAATCAAGGACACGTCCACGTCTTTTTCAATGCCGCCGATCATCGCGGCGGCGGTCATGCCGTCGGGCGATACGGTGGTGAGCTGAGCAGGAACTGCGAGACACATGATTAAATTCTCTTGAATGAAAAAAGTTCAATCGCTGCCGCGTCAGACGCGGGTCGGAGCTGCCGTGGAAGTTGCACTTTCGCTGCAGCCGGGGTCTCTTGAGTGATTGAACAGGGTTTTATCTTGAATGTAAGGATACTCGGCTCTGCCCTCAGCCAAAGCGAGGGACGCGAGCCAAGCCTGACCGAGCGCGAGTCCGCCGTCCCCGGGCGGCACGACATGCGGCAGATGCGCAGCAATGCCGAGCGCTTGGAGTCCGGCCGGAACGGCTGAAGCCAGTGTTCGGTTGAGAAAGCACCCGCCCGAGAGCATAACGTCGGCGCGGTCAGGGTCATGGAGCGTTGCGGCATCAATCCAGTCGACGAGCGCTCGAGAAAGAACGAGTTCAAAGGCAGCGGCGGCCTGAGCCTGACGGCGCTTCGTGCGGCCTTCCGGGTGCGCGAGAAAAGCCGCGAAGCTCTTCCAAAAAGGTGCGAGCGACAGTACGCCCTGTTCAATTGTCCAGGTCGGGTCAAAGCCGGCGAGAATCTGCGTTTCAGGAACGTGCCGCAGGATCGGCGCCGCCGCGCTTTCGAGCCGCATGGCGGCGGTGGCTTCGTCCTTTTGAATGCGGCAGAGTCCGAGAAGCGCTGCTGCGGCATCAAACCAGCGGCCGAGCGCTGAGGTTCTTGGCGTATTGGGCGAGGCAGCCAGCCGGGGAAGCGCAGCAAGCATCCAAGGAGACACTTCGGGGCCGGAAAGCAGCGGCTCAATCAAATCTTCACGATCGATCGAAAGCAGGAGTGCTGCGCCCATGCGCCAGCATTCCCGAGCCGCACGGTCGCCGCCCGGGAGCGGGAGCGCTTCCAGAGTGCCCAGCCGTTCAAAACCTTCGGCCGAGCAGGCGAGGAGTTCTCCGCCCCAAACACTGCCGTCGGGACCGAGTCCGACGCCGTCCAATGCTGCGCCGATGGTGCGTGTGCTGCGGCCGGCTTCAGCCATCACCGCTCCAACATGAGCGGCATGGTGCGCAATGGCGACAAGGGGTTTTTGGTGCTCATGGGCAAGCTTTTGTGCGAGCTGCGCGGAGAAAAAGTCCGGGTGCAGGTCGCAGGCGTAAGCATCGGGCGCTTCATCGAGAATTTTTTCGAGGTGCTCGGCCGCGAGCTCAAGTGCCTGACAGCTCGCCACATTTTCCAGGTCGCCGATGTGCTGCGTGAGGAAAAGTTCACTGCCGCGGGTGAGCGCAGCCGCGTTCTTTAAGAAACTCCCCGCGGCCAATACGGCGTGCGGCGCACGGCACCCTTGGGCGGCGGGCACCGCTTGAATCTGCACGGCTTCGGGCGTGACGCCGCGTCCGCGGCGCACCCAGAGCGGCAGGTCGTTCACAAAGCGCACAACCGAATCATCGCACCGGATGAGAATCTCACGGTTATGCATGAGGAACTTGTCTGCAATCTGCCCAAGACGAAGAACGGCTTCGTCGTTGTCAATCACAAGGGGCTCTCCGCCGGGATTGGCGCTCGTCATGACGAGGAGTGACGGGCAGAGGCGCTTTTCAAACCAATCCGCCTCGGCGGGCTCACCTTCGAGCGCATGGAAAAGAAGCGCATGAAGCGGCGTATAAGGCAGCATGACGCCAAGTTCGCTTACCCCGTCGGCAATACCCGGCAGTTCAAGGCGCGGCTTTGTCGGGTCTTCGTCGGATTCGATGCGTTCGAGGAGGACGATGGGGTAGGCGGGAGAAAGAAGCATCTTCTCTTCCGCTGCCGAGACATGCACAAACTCGCGAATGGACTGAGTGTTTGCGGCCATCACTGCCAGCGGCTTCTCGCCGCGGCCCTTACGGGCGCGCAGCCGTTCAACCGCCAGAGGGTTCCGTGCGTCGCAGACGAGGTGAAAGCCTCCGATCCCCTTAACCGCAACAATTTCGCCGCGGGCAATCGCTGCGGCGGCAGCCCGAACAGGGTCGCCGGCTTCGGGAATCAAGTGCCCACGGGCATCCGTCCACGAGAGCTCTGGTCCGCACACCGGGCAGGCATTAGGCTGAGCATGAAAGCGCCGGTCAGCAGGATTTTCATATTCCTTCAGACAGGCCGGACACATCGGAAACACCGCCATGGACGTCTGCGGACGATCGTAGGGAAGGGCGCGTGTAATCGTAAAGCGCGGACCGCAGTGCGTGCAGTTGGTGAAGGCGTAGCGAGAGCGGCGATTGGCCGGCGTAAAGACCTCTGTGAGGCATGCCCGGCACACGGATGCATCCGGAGTGATCATCGTTGAGACTTCACCCGCGGTTTCGCTTTTAACGATTCGGAAATCCGTAAAACCGACCGTCTCCGCCGGAAAAATTTCAAGCGTATCGATGCGGGCCAATGGCGGGCATTCGCGGCGCAGCGCAGCCGGAAAAGCATCCAAAGCCTGCGGATCCCCCTCCAGACGGACGCCCACCCCCTGCGGGTCATTGAAGACTTCGCCGCGAAGGTTAAGTGCCGCGGCAATGCGCCAGACCGTCGGGCGAAAGCCTACGCCTTGAACGAGGCCGTTCACGCGTACGAGTCGGGCTTCAATGTCTTTAGCATTGACGTTGGTCGGGGTCACGATGTTCTCTTTATGGACTGAATGCTCTTGAAGGAGCTCGGAAGGCTGCTTCACGAGAAGCGGCTCCAAGCTCCTTCATCAGGAAGGCCGTCAGAGGCTTGCGAGCACGAGCTGAGCCTTTACCCAAGCAAGCCACTTTTCCAATCCCTCGCCTGTGGTGGCTGAGAGCTGGAGCACCTTGGCTCGGGGATTGACGCGCAGCACATTGGCTGCGGCCCGTTCAGCGTCAAAGCGAACATAGGGCAAAAGATCAATCTTATTGATGATCACCAGATCGCTCGCGCGGAACATGTCGGGGTATTTGAGCGGCTTGTCGTCGCCTTCGGTGACAGAGAGCACTGCCACTTTATGCGCTTCGCCGAGATCAAATTCGGCCGGGCAGACGAGGTTGCCGACGTTTTCGATAAAGACTACTGAGTGTTCAGCGGGCGGGAGCGCGTCAAGCGCACGTTCAATCATGGCCGCATCCAGATGGCAGCCCTTGCCGGTATTGATTTGCAGCGCACGGGTGCCGGTCGCACGAATGCGGTCCGCATCGTTGTCGGTTTCTTGGTCGCCTTCAATCACCATGGTGGGCACATCGGAGAGCGCCTTGAGCGTTGCGCAGAGGAGTTCGGTCTTTCCCGATCCCGGGCTCGAGACGAGGTTGAGCGCAAGCGCACCGAGTTTGGCGAAGAGCGCGCGGTTCTTGGCGGCTACGGCATCGTTGCGCGCCAGAATGTCCTCTTCAATCGAAATGGCGCGGCCGGCGGACATATCCGCATCGTGCGAATGCGCCGGATGGTCATGCCCGTGACTGTGGTCGTGCGGATGGGCATGAGCATGTTCATGATCGTGGGTATGTCCGTGATCATGTTCATGGTCATGGTCATGGTCATGAACCGTGAGCGTCACGTTGCCGTCGGCGTCAACATGTTCATGCATATGTGGGCCGGAATGGCCGCAGCCGCAAGTGGTGCACATGGATTTTCTTCCTATTCATCTGAAGTCTGCAGAGCGCTCATTTGCCGTGAAGGCAGCATGGCGACTATCAGCAGTTCTTTTTGTTCGCGAAAAGAGGACTTTAAAAAAGGGTTAGGGACGTTTACCGGCGTTCTGGACTTCAGCCGTGACTGTCCGCAGGGTCGTCAGCGGCTTCAAGAATGTCGATCACGCGCATTTCCGTTCCTCCCGTCGCGGCAAGCTGATAGCCGCCGCAGTCGGGGCAGGGATCGCCGTAGCGGTGAAGCGGAATGGTTTTTTGGCATTGAAGACACCAAGCTTCGCCGTTTGGCCGTTCAATTTCAAGTTCTGCGTTTTGGGCAACGCCGCCCTTACGCACTGACTGCCAGGCAAATTCGAGACTGGGAATGTCCACGCCGGCGAGTTCGCCGATGGAGACGCGCACGGTCTTCACATGCTGGACTTGGTTGGCATTGGCCGTGCGTTCAACAATTTCGATGATGCCTTCGGCAATGGAAAGTTCATGCATTGCTCGGCACTCCAATCAGTTCATAGGCGGCATCACTATAAGCCGCTGCAGTCTGCGGCGCACGCACACCGTTGTCCGTGCGTTCCGTGCGGGGAGCTGCCGGCCGGCGCATCGCTTCGAGAGCGGCATCCTGAGCCTGTGTTCCCACCGCGGGCGTATAGGCAAACGTGATCGGCACGCAGGCATCGAGCGCAAAGAGCGCACGGCGCACACGGACCTCAAGCTTGCGGCGTTCAAGATCGTCCTGCGGGAAACGCAGTTCCTTTACCACCGGCCGGGCAATGCGCTGACCCGGACCATTGGGAGAGAATTGCCATTCCGTGGGAGAGGTGATGCGCAGTGCAGTGAGTTCGCCCTGGGCAGAAACGGCCGCCGCATGGGCGAGGAGTCCCCGAGCGGTCTCAACGAGACAGATTCCCGTGCCGTCGGCGGGCGACGAGGCCGAAAGGATATGTGTAAAGGCGTCGCCCGCTTCGAGCGCTTCATCTCGGGCTTCCCGGCACATCGTGCAGGCCCGGTAGGCGCGAAGCACTTCAGCAGTTTCGACGATGCGCGCAGCCATCAGTACTGCGGGCTTGCAGCCGAAGCGGCTGAGGAGCCCCTCCACCACAGGGTGGTTCCGAAGCCGTGCTGCGGAACCCGTGAGCCGCGGCGTGCCCTGCCAGAAAGGCGCAAGGTCAAAACCCGGATCATGGAGCATGCGGTAGCAGAGCTCTTCGCTGAAGGCCTGCCTTTCGAGCGCGGCGTGATGCGGCAGCGGCGGAATTTCGGATTCCGGGAAGGCCCGCGGGTCAAGCGTTTCAGCGCAGGCGAGCATGGAGGCAAGCAAGTGGGCAGCGGGCAGTTTCGCCGCGTAAGTCTTCGCCCACTGCATTATCGCGGCTGCCGCTTCTTCATCGGGTTTTTCGACCAAGCCGCAGAAATCCTCCGGCGGCATTCCCCAAAGGCTCGTTTGAGCGATGGCGGCAGCGGCATTCATGGAGGCCGAGAGCTCTGCCCGCGTGCGCTGAGCCAAATTGTGTTCCGTTTCCGACCACGAGCTGCTCATCGGGAGCTTAAGCAAAGCGCTGGCTGCCTGAGAAAGGACGGCGCGCAGACGCCCGACAGCACGAGCGTCAACGGGCTCAAGAGCGGGGGCCGGAGGCATATCTCCCGGCATAACATTGAGCGCTTCGCTTTCAAGCTCCAGACGAGAGGCTTCCAAAAGCAGAACGCGGAGGTTTTCTGTGAGCCCCTCCAGCCGCACGGCGTCGGTCAAGAGACGATGACGTTCGAGCCTAGGGCCTGCAAGTTTTTCATCTTCACCGCGGGCTGCCGACAAGGCGCCCTCAAACGCGGCCAGATGAGCGAGCGGACAGAGGCCATAGAGGAGCGTCAGCATCCGGCGAACTTTGCCGCGGTTTTCCGGCAGCGATGCCGAGCGCGCAACAGCATTGGTGCGCGTTGAGGAAACGACTGCCGTCGCTCGGCTGCAGGGCTTTGACTTGATATGAACGCGGATGGAGGCATCATCAATGATCATGGCTTGATGTCCTCCGAGTGAGACGTTGGGCGAAGCGGATAGTTCGCGCCGTTTTCGGCATGCGTCGTGTCTGCGCTGATGAGGGGCGCTGCATCCGACGGCTCTGCTTTTTTGCGGCGGCCGAAGAGTTCGCGGCGCGATACGGGTTCTTCGAGCTTATCGAAGAAGGATTCGCGCTCAGCGGGCTGAGGTTCAGGTTCAGGCTTGGGCGGCGTTAAGGGCGGCGTTGCTTCAATGTTTTTGGGCGGAGTCATTCGAATCGGAATGACGCGGCGAAGCTGGCCGTCCGCGGTCGGCGGCACCCAGGCGGCTGCGTCTTCATCGTCCTCCGGAATGGACTGCGCCTTAAAGAGCGTGTCTAAAGTGATTTTGCCGATGAGGTCAGCGGTTTCCTGATCGCCCACATCAAGGAGCGGGCTCTTGAGCGACAAAAAGAGGCACCGCCCCAAAATCGGATCTTCAACGGCCCGAAATGGAAAGTCGCCCGCCGGCAGTTCAATGATTCGGGTGCGGTCGGCAGGAACGTCTACCCATCCTTCTCTTGACCCGCAGGCATAAATGCCAAGCACTGCCCAGGGCGTCGTCACTACGCCGATCCAGTCGTTGCCCCAGCGCCGCCAGCCGGCAGAGCGCACAACGAGCTTGGGGTTGAGGATCGGGAGACCCGCCATGCGCGTTTTTTCAATCTGCCGGAGACCTTCGTCGAAAAACTCCGCCGGCGACTGCGTAAAAACGCGCAGGCGTCTGCTCGGATTCTCGCGTTGCGCTTCGGTCATGGATCTTTCTCCTCACTTCTCCATATTGCCGGAAGGTCATCAAAACTCGATCGGCTCCGGCATGGAAGACGTTTTGCGTCTGCTGACGGCATGCGACGCGTCCATGGTGCCGAAGCGGCGGGATGACCGGCCGGCAGCTGCGGCCTCTTTTGCCGTCCTTAACGGACGCTCCTGATTCAGGCAAAAGGCGCAGTCTGTTTTTTTGCTCCCCGAGTATAGAAGGCCGCCGGTCGAGCGCCAATCCGTCGAAGGAATACGCTTTCCTAATCTTTAAGCAGTAGAAGCGCAAAACGTCCGTCCTCTTTGGGAGAGCCATTTTGCTGAAAACGAAACGGCCGCCAAAACGATATTTGAAAACGGAATGTCGTACCTTGAAGAGCTAATAGTGTTTTCCAATGACATTGATTATTCAGAAAATGCTTGGCTCTACACCTTGCTAGTACTTTTGGCCTATGCGAAGCGAGCATTAGGGGGGATGCGCAGAACAATTTTGGGTTTTAATCTTCTCACCAGCTGCAGCGACAAGTGTTTTCAGAACCTTTTCGCTATTTCTCGATATCGCGGGAAAAAGATTTTGGCAAAAGCAGTCTTAAATCCTTAATCGCGGCAGAATGAAAAGAAGCTTGCCTCCGGCGCACCCTCCAGCCGGTTTCCAAGCTCGACCCGCTTTTCTCTAACGAGGGGAGACCAACATGTTTGAAACGCAATACGAGGCGCTGCGCCGCCGCGGCATCAGCCGCCGCAGCTTCCTGCAGTTCTGCTCGCTCACTGCGGCGAGCCTCGGACTCGGGAGCGCCGGTGCGCAGGAAATCGCCCATGCGATGGAAACCAAACCGCGCACGCCCGTTATCTGGCTCCACGGCCTGGAATGCACCTGCTGCTCTGAAGCCTTCATCCGATCCTATACGCCGATCGTCGCCGATGTGGTGACGAACATGGTGTCGCTCGACTACGACGACACGATTATGGCTGCTGCCGGCGAACAGGCAGAAGAGTCGCTGCACGAGACGATCGAAAAGTACAAGGGCAACTACATTCTGGCTGTCGAAGGCAACATTCCGCTTCATCAGGGCGGCATCAACTGTGTGCCTAACGGCGAAATCTTCCTCAATAAGATCAAGCACGTCGCCGAAGGCGCCAAGGCTGTGATCGGCTGGGGTTCCTGCGCCGCCTGGGGCTGCGTGCAGGCTGCTAAGCCCAATCCTACGGAATGCGTGCCGATCACGGAAGTGATTACCGACAAGCCCATCGTCCTGGTGCCGGGCTGCCCGCCGATTCCGGAAGTGATGACCTCGGTCATTACCTACATCCTCACCTACGATCGTCTCCCGCCGCTCGACCGTCTCGGCCGTCCGAAGATGTTCTACGGCCAGCGCATTCACGACAAGTGCTATCGTCGCGGTCACTTCGACGCCGGTCAGTTCGCCGAGAAGTTTGATGATCAGGGCGCCAAGCTCGGCTACTGCCTCTATAAGGTCGGCTGCAAGGGTCCGACGACCTATGCGCCTTGCTCCACGATTCAGTGGAACGAAGGGCTGTCCTGGCCTGTTAAGTCCGGCCACGGCTGCATTGGCTGCGCTGAACCCAACTTCTTTGACAAGGGCAGCTTCTACGAACACGAAACGACCGTTCTGCCCCCGATCTTTGCGGGCGTTGAAGGCACGGTCGATAAGGTCGGCCTCGCCACTGTTGCAGTGGTGGGCGCTGCAGCTGCAGCGCATGCTGCGCTCTCGGCGGTTGCTCAGGCGCGCGCCAAGACCAATAAGGAAATCGGAGGTAAGGAATAATGAGCGAACGCAGAATCGTAGTCGACCCGGTCACCCGTATTGAAGGTCACCTGCGCGTGCAGGCAGTGCTGGGCGATGACGGCAAGATTGTCGACTCCATGAGCACCGGCACGATGTGGCGCGGCCTCGAAGTCATTTTGAAGGGCCGCGATCCCCGCGACGCCTGGGCGTTCGTTGAACGCATCTGCGGCGTCTGTACGGGTATTCACGCGCTTTCCGCCGTCCGTGCCGTTGAGGATGCAATCGGCATCAAGATCCCGAAGAACGCCAATCTGATCCGCAACATCCTGAATGCCACGCTCTACATTCATGACCATATCGTTCACTTCTATCAGCTTTCAGCGCTCGACTGGGTGGACGTTGTCAGCGCGCTCGATGCTGATCCGCGCGAAACGGCTGCTATCCAGCAAAAGATTTCGCCGCGCCATCCGCTCGCAGCTGTCGGTTACTTCCGCGATGTGCAGAACCGCGTGAAGAAGCTCGTTGAATCGGGACAGCTCTCGATTTTCAATAAGGGCTATTGGGGCCATCCCGCCATGAAGCTTCCGCCGGCCGTGAATCTGCTTGCGGTCGCTCATTACCTTGAAGTGCTCGACTTCCAGCGTGAAGTTGTGCGCATTCATACGATTCTGGGCGGCAAGAACCCGCATCCGAACTATCTTGTGGGCGGCGTCGCCTGCCCGATCAACGTCCACGATACGGGCGCTCAGGGCACGATGGTAAACGAAGTGACGCTGAACTATATGCGTCAGGTTGCCCAGCATGCCATCGATGTTGTCGCGAACGTCTATATCCCGGACATTAAGGCTATTGCATCCTTCTATCCGGATTGGTTCAAGTACGGCAAGGGGCTCGCCGGCATCAACATGTTGTCTTACGGTGACTTCCCCGAAATCGCTAACGACTATTCTGACAAGTCGATTCAGATTCCCCGCGGCGCCATTCTCAACGGCAACCTCAACGAAGTCTTTGATGTTGACACGCGCGATCCTGAACAGGTTCAGGAATTTGTTGACCATTCCTGGTACAAGTATCCGGAAGCCGATAAGGGTCTGCATCCCTGGGACGGCATTACTGACCAGCATTACGAACTCCCGCCGGGAAGCGACGGTACGGAAACGAAGTTCAACTGGCTCGCTCCGGACGGCAAGTACTCCTGGATCAAGAGCCCGCGCTGGCGCGGCCACATGATGGAAGTGGGTCCGCTTGCCCGTATGGTGATCGGCATCGCGAAGAACGTTCCGCACTATAAGGAACCGGCTCTCGAGCTTCTGAAGGAATTGAATCTCCCGCTCGAAGCCGCCTTCTCCACGCTCGGCCGTCATGCTGCCCGTGCGCTTGAGTGCGAGTGGATGACGCACAAGCTCGCGCAGTACATTGATGACCTGACGGCCAACATCAAGGCCGGCGACGAAACTGCGGCCAATATGGAGTTCTGGGAACCCAAGACTTGGCCGAAGGAATGCCGCGGCGTGGGTCCGTGCGAAGCTCCGCGCGGCGCACTCGCGCACTACTGCGTCATCAAGAACGGCCGCCTCGAAAACTGGCAGGCGGTGGTGCCCACGACCTGGAATGCTTCGCCGCGCTCCAGTGAAGGGCAGAAGGGTACCTATGAGCTTTCGCTTATTGGTACGCCGCTCGCTGATCCGAAGCGTCCGCTGGAGATCATCCGTACGATCCACAGCTTCGACCCGTGCCTTGCCTGCGCTACGCATCTCTACTCGCCCGAAGGCGAAGAGCTTACGTCCGTGCAGGTGTGCTGAGGTCAAGGAGGACCTATGAAAATCGATCCAGTCACCTACGAAGTAGACATGAGTGCGGGTACGCACCCGCTTTATGTCTGGGAGGCGCCGGTTCGAGTGTGGCACTGGGCCATGATGGTCTGCATGTTCGTGATGATTGTGACCGGGTTCCTCATTGGGGCGCCTTTGGTTTCCAATCTCGGCGATACATGGGCTACCTATGACTTCGCCTACATCCGCTTTGCGCACTTTGCGGCCGGCATTATCTACACGGTGCTTTTCATCTACCGTCTCTACTGGGCGGTCGTCGGGAACAAGTACTCGCGTCAGATCTTCATTCCGCCGCTTTGGTCGTGGAAGTGGTGGAAGGGCGTTTTCGGTCAGGTTGCCTATTACCTCTTCATGAAGAAGACGAGCGCAGAGTACGCGGGTCACAATCCGCTCGCGCAGCTTGCCATGTTCGGCTTCTTCGTGTTGGGCAGCATCCTCCTCATCATCACGGGTCTTGCGCTTTATGCTCAGGCCTGGGGTGCCGACACGAGCTGGATGGCCTGGTTCGGATGGGTGTTCACGCTCTTTGGTGATGCTCAGGCCGTGCGTACGGTGCACCATGCACTGATGTATGTGCTGATTATCTTCACCATCGCGCATATGTACATGTCCTTCCGTGAAGACATCATGGGCGGCTGCACCACGCTCTCGTCCATGACCACGGGTCTGCGCATGTTTAAGCACGCCGGCGGTGATGAACATTAATTCCAAATAAAAGTCAAACCATTGAAAAACTCACCTGGAGCCAGTGCTTTAGGTGAGTTTTTTTCAGTGCAACCGGCAGTGCACGTGTGATGGTGTCAGGCCCTCCCGGAGTTAGTTTCCGGGCGTTTGGAATATAATCTCCAGCATGTAAACACATGAGAGTAATCGCTTCATCATCCGAGGCAGCCGAAATCATGGGTTTTTGTATCTTCGTTATAAAAATATCTTATGTTCGGGGACTTCCGCGGCTGATTCGAGAGCCGCTCTGTTGCTGCTGATGGAATTTCTTTTTGATCCCACCCTGTGGGTTGGACTTTTGACGCTTGTTGTGCTCGAGCTGGTGCTCGGCATCGACAATTTGGTTTTTATTGCCATTCTGGCCAAAAAGCTGCCGGCAAAGCAGCAAGATCGTGCGCTTTATACCGGTTTAGGCATGGCTATTTTCCTGCGGCTGGCTTTGCTTTCGGTGATGAGCTGGCTGGTGGGTCTGACAGCGCCGCTGTTCACGCTCTGGGGGCATTCGTTTTCCCTGCGTGACCTTATTCTTTGCGCCGGCGGGCTCTTCTTGCTTTTTAAAGCCACTTCAGAACTTCATGAACGATTGGAAGCGCGTCCGCATGAAGAAAGCGCGGCGGGTTCTGCGACAAGTTTTTGGCTGGTGATCGTCCAGATTTTGATTTTGGATGCGGTCTTCTCCTTGGATTCCATTATTACGGCCGTCGGCATGGTGGACAATCTGGGCGTGATGATGGCAGCAGTAGTAATTGCCATCGGCGTCATGATGCTCGCCAGCCGTCCGCTGACGGCCTTCGTCAACGCACATCCCACCGTGGTGGTTTTGTGCTTGTCGTTTTTGCTCATGATCGGCCTCTCACTCGTGGCTGATGGGTTCGGCTTCCATATACCGAAGGGCTATCTCTACGCCGCCATTGGCTTCTCGGTCATGATTGAGTTCTTCAACCAATTGGCTGCCCGCAACCTTCGTAAGCATACGGAGAAGCTTCCCTTTCGCGCACGCACGCTTTCGGCGATTATGAATTTGATGGGCCGGCCTGGCGAAAAGGTTGACACGGCTGCCAAGGGCACTGCCGCAGACGGAAAGCCTGACATGTTTGCTGAGGAAGAACGGCACATGGTTGAAGGCGTGCTTTCCTTGGCGGAACGTACGGTCAAAACCATCATGACGCCGCGCTGCGATGTGGTCTGGATCGATCTAGAACATCCCGCATCGGAAATTGCCGCGCTGATCAAGCGTGAGCCGCACAGCTGCTACCCCGTCTGTGAGGGGTCGCTTGACAATGTGATCGGGATATTAAAAGCGAAGGATTTAGCCGGCGATACGCTCAATCCTGCTGCTATTGCCGATATTGCTCGGCGCCGTCGCGCATTGGTGGTGCCGGAAACGGTCAGCGTGATCGGATTGATGAGGAATTTCCAAGAGGGCAACCATCACATTATTTTGGTGGCTGACGAATTCGGCATTATCCAGGGATTAGTGACGACGCATGATCTTTTGGAAGCGATTGCGGGTGATTTTCCGGATGAAAACGAGGGACGCTTTATCGAACCGATCGCGGGAGGCTGGTCGGCAGAAGGCGCTGCTGACCTCTTCTTGGTCGAACAGACCACACAGGTGAGCGGACTGCGTCCCGAAAATGACAGCTGCGCAACGCTTGCCGGGCTGCTCTTAGAGAAGTTCGGGCGGATTCCGACAGCCGGAGAGTCCATCACATTCAGCGGACTGCGGTTCGATGTGGTTAAAGCAACCCGCAGCCGTATTGAACGGGTGCGGATTTCCCGGGCTGATGCGCACTGACTGTTTGTTCGCTCATAAAGTGAGGAGCCAGCAGGGGGTTGTGAAACCGTTCTCCTCGAATTTTCGAGCAGTTCAAAGGAGAGTATCCATACCGTGCAGTGCGGTTTCGCTGAAGATATGGACTACCAGAGTTGCTCTGATTGGGCTTCGAAGTGCGTTGAGGACGGATAAATTTCGGCTGAATACTGTCAAGACGTCATACATATTTACGTATTACACAGGGTTGTGCGGTCATTTGCAGGTGCTGTCCGAATCGAAGAAAATCCCTAGTCTTATAATTCTTAGAATATTCATAACGAGCTGAAGTCCTTTTGAAATGCGACTGGCATTCAGCTGCCAACAATAAGAAGAGCCAATGAAGGAAGACCGTCCCATACTTGCTTACGCAGCCCGCATGCATGAAGAGGGCCGCCGTTTTCTGCTCACTGAGATGAAAAAGGCCGGCCTGGACGAATTGACGACGAGCTGCGGAGACATCTTCCAGGTGCTCTTTCAGCAGGAAGGTTTGAGTCTCACGGCGGTTGCGCAGAAGATTCGCCGTACGAAGTCGACGACCTGCGTCATGCTCGATCGACTTGCCAAGCAGGGCTACGTCGATCGGCTCCCCAGTGAATCCGACGGCCGAGCGAGCATCATCATGCTCACAGAGAAAGGCCGTGCGCTCAAACCCATCATGGCCGATATTTCAACCCGCATGAACGAACGCATTTTGGGGTCGCTCACAGAGGATGAGGCTGATCAGCTTGAGGTACTGCTCGCCAAAGCTGTCCGGACTTACGGCCCGGCTGCGGATGAAACCGGAAAGGAAGGCGGCGGCTGTACCTGCAGCCGAGTGCTTAAGGGCTGATTGGCTGACTGCGGCCATGGACGGCATGCATTCGGCATGAGCACATCTGCCGGCCAAACCTACGAACAGCATCAAAAAACGGCCTCCAGCGAAGAGCCGGAGGCCGCATTCCATTCAAACGCGCGGAGCTCTGCGGTTAGTTTCCGAGCGCGAGCGTAAAGGTGCCGGCTGGATCTAAATCCGGAAGATAGTGCTTATAGTCGGCGACAATGCCGGCTTCCGGATCCATGTCGGCAAAGCCTTCCGGCCAGCAGACTTTGGCGATAAAAGCGCTCATGTGCCAGTCAATAATGGAGCGCAGACTCCCGTGGTCGACGGCGTAGAAGCGCCGGTTTTTCACGGCCGGGAGATTTTGCCAGAGCGAGCGGTGCATAAAGGCTTCGAGACATTTTTCCGCGGTCTTGCGGTCGACCGTGAAGCCCATCTGCATCTGGTCGCTCGCGCCGCCCGACCACCTCGAGCCGCCGATGATAATGATCTCCGGGTTCTGTGAGATGACGTACTCACGCGTAGCAGCGCTGTAGGGCTCGCGGTTGTTGGCTGAGATGCTGTCGGCGCCCACGCGGGCGAGCATAGCGCCCCAAAGGATGGTGGAGTTGTAGGTGTTGCCGTAGTTGCCGACGCCTTTGCTGCCGAGCTCTATATAAACCTTGGGCGGCTTCTTGCCGGCAGAGGCTCGGGCAACGCGTGCGTCAACGTCCTTGAGGCCGTCAATGGCTTTGCGGCAGAGTTCCTCGGCGACGGTGTCCCGAGCCAGCATGCGGCCGATGATGCGTGTGCTGAGCACATGGTTCTCAAGCTTCATGGCGTGGTAGTCGGTGACGATCACACGGATGCCGGCGCGCTCAAACACTTCAATACGCTGGGTGTTGGCTGCGAACTGCGTACGGTTGATGATCATCGCATCGGGTTTCAAAGCAATGATCTTTTCAGAATTGAGGATGTCGTCGTGAAATCCGCCGATGGAAGGAATGGACTTCAGTTCCGGGTAGGCTGTGGTAAAGACCTGATATTCGCCCATGCGGGTGGATTCCCAATGATCCTGCGTCATGCCGACAACGCGTTTGAGGGCGTCTCGGCCGCCTACGAGCATGAAGTTCTGAATGTAGTTGGCGACGATGATCCGCTGCGGCTCCTGAGTGAGGGTGACGGTGCGTCCCGCGAGATCCTTGAAGGTGACGGGCCAGCTGCCCGCCGGCGGCGGCTTCAGCGGCAAAACTGGCAAAAGGCAGCATCGCCAAGGATGCGGCAGCTGCGGAAAGAAGAAGCGTACGGCGAGTAAGCATGAGGCACTCCGAAAGCGCAAAGGTTGATGAAGATAGAGCGGCTGATGGTGTTTCAGGGCATTCAGGTCGCAGCTGTGACATTCGAGAAGGCGACAGCCGCGGGTTTTGTCGCTGCTGCGACGAAATCGGTGACGATGCGGATGCTTTTCCCCGACAGAGGATCCGAGACTTCAGCGAGGCTCGGTTCGATCACCTGTGTTTCGGTGAATCCCAGATCGATGAGCGCATGCAAATCCCATTGCGGACGAAGTTCCTGTGTAAGCGGCAGCGTCTGGGCAATGGCGTCAATCGCCGAAGTATCAACGTTGAGCATGTACTGCGGCTGGTGACCGAAGGGCGCGGGCATGTTGTCGTGATGACGTTTAAAGAGCGGATCCACAAGATGGCGGTAATGATTGCCGTCCTCATAAAGGAGACGGCCGCCGGGTTTAAGTACGCGCATCCATTCCTTGAGCGCCCTTTCCGGATGAGGCAGATTCCACAGCACATTGCGGGAGATGACGGCGTCGAAGGTTTCGTCGGCAAAAGGGAGCGCTGCGGCGTCGCATTGACAAAACGTCACATCAGCCCCGGCCGTCTTCGCATTCTCAAGAGCGCGCCGGAGCATTTCAGGGCTGGAGTCGCAGCCATAAGCTTTCCAGCCGCATCGGGCAGCGGTAATGGCCAGAAGCGCCGGTCCGCAGCCAACGTCGAGCACCGAACCGCCCGACGGAACGCCGCGCAGATTGCTGAGCAGCCGTTCTTGCCAATGCGCTCCGCGGGGGCCGTTGAGTTCGTCAGCGGTGCGCAGGCTGTAGCCTTCGGCACGAGTGTTCCAGTAGCTCGAAACTTTGTCGCCCAAAGCGGCTGAGGATTTAACGGAAGCGGTTTCACAGATGGGGGTGGTCGTCGTCATGGCGAATGCGGTGGTCGTGTTAATCGGAACTGCTCGAATGCGTGCAGGCAGGGTCATGCGCGTGCGGATGGGAGCCGTGGCCGTGTGTGCCGTCGTCAACATCAAGCGGCGTCATGGGGATCACGGTGAGAAGCCCCTCTTGAGAGCGTTCAACCGCGGCTTCCACGCGATAAACGACCGCCAGCTCTTCGGGCGTGAGTACCTCAGCCGGAGCGGCAAATCGGCGAATGGTGCCGTCGCCCAGCATGAGGAGCTTGTCGGAGAATCGAGCCGCGAGCATCAAGTCGTGAACAATGGCAAGGACGGCTGCGCCGGTTGTTTTGGCGTAGCTGCGGGCGGCCTGCATGACGATCAGCTGATGTCTCAGGTCGAGCGCAGAAGTGGGTTCATCGAGCAGCAGCACGCGGGGACGGGAAACAAAGGCCTGCGCCATGAAGACGAGCTGCTTTTGACCGCCCGAAAGCGAGGCCACGGGACGGTCGGCAAGGTGACTGATCTGCATGGCGTGAAGCGTCTGATCGACCCGCTCGAAAATGTCGGGTGTCACTCGCCAGGAAAGCCGGCGGCCGAGGCCGAGCATGACCATTTCGAAGACTGTCAGGCGGCTCTGGACCTGAGTGAGCTGCGGCAGGTAAGCAATTGCGGACCGAGGGAGTGCTTTCCCGTTTTCGCAGAGCGTTACGCGTCCGGAAGAAGCAATGAGGTTTGAGACGGCTTTGAAGAGCGTGGTTTTTCCGGCGGCATTTTGCCCGAGCAGACAAATGAATTCACCCGCATGAACGGTGAAGCTGATGTCGCGGAGCACTGTGCGGCGGCCGAAGCCGACATTCAGGTTTTCTACGCGAAGTTCAAGGTCGCTCATCAGTAGTCCCTCCGATTCTTAAGGAGCAGAACGAAGAGGAAAGGCACGCCGACAATCGACGTGATGATGCCTACTGGAAGCATGGCACCCGTTGAGATGAATTTGGAAAGGAGCGAAGAAAGCAGAAGAATCGCTCCGCCGAAAAGCATGCTCGCGGGCATGAGGAAGCGCTGATCATCCCCTAAAAGCAGTTTGGCGCAGTGGGGCGCGACGAGCCCCACAAAGGCAATCGTGCCGATGAAGCTCACCGACGCAGCGATCAGCACGGATGCCGTTGAAAAAACGAGAAGCCGCAGGCGGCTGACTTGAATGCCGAGGCTTTTGGCACGTTCTTCGCCGATAGAAAGCGTTGTGAGCGCCCAGACTTTCGGCGCGAGAAGGAGGGTGCCGAAAAGAACTGCGCCCAAGGCGCACGCCGCCGAAAGCCAGCCAGCACGCTCAAGATTGCCGAAGGTCCACCCGGAAATCAGCTGCGCCACTTCGGGGCTCGCGACATAGACGAGAAATTGGTGCAGGGCCATGAAGAAGAAATTCATCACAATGCCCGCGAGAATGAGCGTTGTGGGCGTCATGCCGCGCAGCCGTCCCAGCGCAAGAATCAGCGCGCAGATCAAGAGCGACGCCAGAAAGGAGGCGGTCATGGTGCCGAGCCACAGTTCTCCCCCTACCGTAAAACCTGCGGTGATCGCGAGCGCTGCGCCAAAGCTCGCTCCCGAGGTGATGCCGAGGGTAGAAGGGCTCGCAAGCGCATTGGCCGTGATTGTTTGAATCTGCAGTCCGGCCAGCGCTAGCGCAGCGCCGACGAAGAGCGCCGTCAGGGTCATCGGCAGGCGAAGCGACCACAAAATGAGCGCTTCCGGGGACTGACCCGACGGTCCGGCCCAAAGTGCATTGAGCACTGCGCTCAGAGGCATGCCCGAAGAACCGGCCGTCAGATCAGCGGCAAAGAGCAGCGCCGTCAATGCGGTGAGCCCAAAGATAAGCGCCAGTCGGTGCTTCATCGCTTGTCGGTAATGGACGTGGCAGCTCATGGAGAGTCGTACGGAATCGGTTTGGAAGTGCGGCGCTGCGCCTTGCGGAGCACACCTGTTATGACAAAACAAAAAAGCATCATACTCTTTGCGGCTGTAAATGCATTAACCTTTTAGACCTAGTTACAGAGGCTGGGCCGGCCATTGGACCGCGTGAGCAAAGTCCGAGCTTATCGCTCGATATGTTTGCAGAGGGCGGCAAACGCTGCCATTCAGTTTGTTGCGTAAAACTGCCCGATAGTGCGCCAATGTGCGCTCGAGCAGACGGTCTGAGCCGGACAGAATGTTTTTCGGCTGAAACGAGACGATGAATTTCACTCAACTGGCATTGGTATTTCTCGGCGGCGGCATCGGCGCATCCATGCGGTGGCTGCTCTCTGCATCTGCTGTGCGGTTCCTCGGCACAGTCTTTCCGGCCGGCACTTTCGCCGTCAACCTCATCGGCTGCTTTCTAATGGGTTTGGTGGTCGAGTATTGGAGCTGCCGACTGGGATTATCGGAAAACCTGCGGCTCTTTCTCACAACAGGACTGCTCGGCGGCTTCACGACGTTTTCGTCTTTTGCGCTTGAAGCGGTGCTTCTCGGTGAGCGCGGCGCCTTGGCGCTTTCCGTGTTTTATGCGCTGGGCTCCTTGGTCTTGGGGCTTGGCGCCGTCGTGGGCGGCATCGCATTAGCCCGTGCTATTGCGGGCTGAATCGGCTCTCTGAACTCTAAAAAAAACGCGTGCAGGCATCTGATGAAAATGCCCGCACGCAGTTTTTCTCAATAGCGGATGCCTGCGAAAAGCAGCGCTCTTCGCAGGCAAAGGCTTCTTGATTTATTTCAGTTCGGCTTGGTAGAAGTTGTACCCGCCGTCAGGCTGAATGTAGAAACCCGTCAGGTTCTTCGCACTGGCGGCAATATTCTTTTCCGTCACCAGCGGGATCCACGGCATGTCGGCCCAGAGCTGCTCCTGCATTTCCTTATAGATCGCAGCCTTCTTGGTGCGGTCCGTGGTTGCCAGGCCTTCCTGAATCAGACGGTCGACCTTTTCGCTCTTGTAGTAGGCTTCATTGGAGCCCACCGGCGGCATATTTTCGGAGGCGAGGAGCGGACGAATGGCGTAGTCGAGTTCACCCGTGGAGCTCGACCAGCCGATGTAGTAAAGGTCGTGCTGGCTCTTATCGGGCGTCGGCACAGACTCTACGAGCGCGGTGCGCTGACCGGCCTCAAGTGCGCGGATGTTGGACTTGACGCCGACCTGAGCGAGCTGCTGCTGCAGGAACTGAATAACCTTCTGGGCGGTCGTGTGGTTGTAGCCCGACCAGAGATTGATCGTAAGACCGCTGCCGTAGCCGGCTTCCTTCAGGAGTTCGCGGGCCTTCTTCGGATCATAGGGCCAGGGACCGAGTTTCTCGGCGAAATCAATGGCGGCCGGAGCGTAGCCCGTGGCCGGATCAGCGTAGCCCGCAAAAGCGACTTTGCAGAGCGCTTCCTTATTGATGGCATAGTTGAAGGCTTCGCGGACGCGCTTGTCCTGGAAGGGCTTCTTCGACATGTTCATTTCAACATAGCGAAGAATGATGGAGGGGGTAATGTCGAGGCGAACCTGATCCTTCCCCTGAACCTGCTTGACTTGTTCGGCGGGCAGCGGGAAAGCAAACTGTGCTTCGCCCGTCAGAAGCATCGCAACGCGGGTGCTGTTCTCAACGACCGGCTTCCAGTTAATGGCATCGAGTTTCGGGAATCCTGCCTGCCAGTAGTTCGGGTTCTTCACGACGCGCATGCCTTCGCTCGGATTGTATTTGTCGAGCGTGTAGGGACCGGTGCCGCAGGGTTCGAAAGCGATCTGCTTATTGGTCTTATTGGCGAGCGTTGACGGGCAGATCATGACGCCGGCCGGGTGGGCGAGCTGATTGATGAAGCTCGAGAAGGGCTTCTTGAGCGTGAAGCGCACCGTGTAGGGATCGACCACTTCAGTCTTTTCGATGTTTTGGTAAAGCATGTAGCGCTTCAGACCGTTGGCCTTGTTGGTCACGCGGTCAAAGTTGGCTTTCACAGCGTCAGCCTGGAATTCTGAACCGTCATGGAACTTCACGCCCTTGCGCAGCGTCACCGTATAGACGAGGCCGTCGTCGCTCACTTTGTAGTCCGTGGCGAGTGCATCGATCACCTTCATGTCTTTGTCGAACGTGAAGAGACCTTCATAGAAGGATTTCGAAGCGGTCTGCGACAGCGTATCCGAAGCGTCGTACGGATCAAGCGTCGTGAACGTGCTGGCAATGGCCACCGTAATTTCTTTCGGCGCGGCCTGCGCGGCGCCGGCGGCGACAAGACTTGTGAGCGCGAGCGCGGCGGCTGCATGCTTCAAATTCATTTTGTTCCTCCAAAACAGGTGAGGCGCGGGCTGCCCTAATAATCGACCCGCAAAAGCGTTTCTAGACTAACCCGCTCAAACGATTCGGCATCACAGAATCTCAGCTGCAGACTGCAGAATTTCAGCCGAGTTGACTCTTACGCAGTCGATGTAGGTAAATGTGCGCAGTTGGGGCTAGCCTGGTGCAGCTGCTTCCTGAGTGGTGTACATAGAAAAACGCGGCGAAACGCAAAAAAGAGCGTTTCGCCGCGGCAGATTCGGCAGGATTCGGCGACAGACGATGAATGATCTTCAGGCGTCTGTGCGGGATGCTTTCGCCGAAACGTTAAAAGTTAATGTGGATGCCCGCCATTGCCTGGCCGGAGAGCGGATCGTCCACGGGTGCATTGTTGGTGCGCGCGTCGATGAAGTCCTTATAAACGCCCACTGCAGCATAAGCTGTTGTGCTCTTGGAGAGCGGATATTCGTAGGCAATTGTCGCGCCGAAGCGTTTGAGGCTGTTGCCGACATTGTCTTCGTCGGCAGCCTCAACGTCATCGTGCACTTTGACGTCAAGCCAGGAAAGCGCCAGATCCGTAAAACCATGGCCGGTGGGGATCTTCGCTGAAACCGCGGCGGCGAAGCCCCGCATGTCGTCCAGACCGGTGAAGAGCGGATAGTCGCCGATGTTCGAGAGTGCCATGATGTGGTTTGCGCCGCGGAAGTACTGCGCCCAGCCGAAAAGCTGGAAAGCGGTAAAGTCGTAGCTGCCGCCGACTGTCACAGCGATTTCATCGTCGCGGCTTCCTTTCGAGGAGTTTTCATTCATGTACTCCAAAACGGTGACGAGACGAAGGGGACCGCGGTCATAAGTGAGCGCAGCGGCGCTGTAACGGTCCGTATTGGCCTTATTCTCGTCGCCGCCGTCTGTGCCGCCGAAACTGGTTTCAATGTCGAGCTGCAGTCCGTTGATGACGGGCGATTTGTAAAGCAATGCATTGTCGACCGAGAAGCCGATGAAAGGCATGGCATACAAAGCCCCTGCGCCGTAACCGTCCCAGCCGGAGCCGAACGGGCTGGTGCGCTGACCGAGGATCTGGAAGCCCGCGGGTGTGGCACCCGAACGCATCGTGCCGAGGCGTCCCATCCAAAGCTCGCCGTACTGCTTGTGAGCAAGGTAAAAGAGCGAGCCGAGGTTAAAGAAGATGTCCTGTTCCTGAAGTTGTCCCGAATCGGCTCTAAAACCGGATTCTGCAATGAAACCCACGGAAAGCTGATCGCTGATGTCCTCGTGAGCACGGATGGCGAAGCGGCTGGAGTCCAGCATGCTTGATTCCATGCCTAAAGCCGTCTCCGTGCCGTGGATGCCGTCGTTCACGAACGTATATTTAAGACCGGTGTCGTACATGCCGCCGATGGATACGCTGGCAGCACAGACTGCCGACGATGCAGCTGCCGCAAGAAGCGCAGCGCAGGCCGCGCAGCGGGAGAGAGGGAATAATTTTGGATTGAACGTCATCATTTGGCGCTCTCTGGTGTGGTTTGATTGGCGAAAGGCAGGTTTAGTCAAACGATGCGCTTTCAGGAATGTCGGCGTGCTGTGACGCCCGAAACTTCGGAACCAAGGATTGAAGAAGACTTCTGATGTGTGTGAGCTTTGGGATGAGAGAGGTTCCGCAGTGAAGCTGAGATGTTGCTTTGGAGTGTTTGTCCTCGAAGAAGGGTGAAAGGCTGCCTTCTGATGCGGTGCAGCTGAACGGTCTCCCGACTCTGAAAAAGGAGAAAAAACAAAGTCGGGAGACCGAGACGCGGAGCGTTACTTAGCGGTCTTCACGTACTCAGCGGCTTCCTTGCCGGCGATGCGGCCGGAATTCCATGCAAAGCCCAGGGCGAGACCCTGATACGGCGGGTAGGATGGAGCGGAGTAGAAGCCGTTGGCGTTGTTGCCGACGGCGTAAAGGCCATGGATGGGCTTCAACTCAGAATTGAGGACCTCAAAGCGGTCGTTGACGCGCACGCCGCCCAGCGTCGAAAGGCTCACAACCTTTGCGCGCGCAGCGTAGAACGGGCCCTTTTCAACCTTGAACTTGAGGAATTCAGCCGGCTTGCCGAAGGGGTCCTTGCCGCTCGATACGGCCTGATTGTAGGCCTTCACGTCGGAAAGGAATCCTTTGGTTTCAAAACCCGCCTTCTGAGCAAGCTCTTCGAGCGTATCGGCCTTGAAGGCCACGCCCTGGCGTACAGCTTCTTCCATCAGCGCGCGGAAATCGCCCTTGCCCGTCGGATTGGCGGGACCGGCGCCGGAGACTTCAAACGGGAGCTTGTCGGCTGTGTAGGCGTCAAGCGTCTTGCCGTCAACGACGACAAAGTACTTGCCGCCCACGGAGTAGCCCGCGTTGGCCCAGTAGACGGTGTCGTAGATGAGTTCTTCATTGGCAAAGCGCCGGCCGGCCGGATCCACCCAGAGGAGCGGCGTCTTCAGAACGCGAACCAAGAGGTTCGAGTCGACCATGCCGTGACTGCCCGCGGAAGAGGTCGAAAGACCGTCGAATTCAGCGGCGTGAATGAGCGCGCTGTGTTCGCCCGCCTTCTGGGCGCCGGCCTTCCAGGCCATATTGAGACCTTCGCCGTTGTTCGACCAGGCGATGCGGTTCGTCAGCTGGCTGCTTTCCATTTCCTTGGCGAGGCGATTGGCATCGCCGCCGTAGCCGCCGGAGGCGAGAATGACAGCCGAGGTCTTAATGGTGAGCTTGCCGCCGTCAGCTTTTTCAGCGATGACGGCCGTTACGTTGCCGTCCTTATCCTGAGTAAGGTCATAGGCGCGGGTCTGAAGCAGAAGTTTGCCGCCGAGCTTGCCGAATGCGTCATACATATTCTTGAAAGCACCGGCATTGTCGACATAGCGGTGGTAAATGCGCCAGCGGATCGGATAGGGGTTCTGGCCCTGCTGCGGATTCCAGTCGATAAGTTCAAGCTTGGCGCCGTGCTTATTCATCCAGTCGACGGTCGAAGAGGATTCATCGATGACGCGGCGGGTGATCGAGGCCGAGCTCAGGTAGTGGTTGTAATCCATGAGCTGCTTGTAGAGCTGGTCCTTCGTGAGCTGAGAAAGCAGTTCCGGATTGTTCTTGTACTTGGCTTTCTGCATGGAGGATTCAACGGCAAAGAGCCCGGAGGCGAGCTTGCCGGCACCGCCCACTGCAGGTCCCTTTTCAAGCACGATGACCTTGGCGCCTGCTTCAGCGGCGGTGACGGCGGCGGCAGTGCCCGAAGCGCCCGCGCCGACCACCACGATGTCGGCCGTCAGGGTCTCATCGGCGCCGACGGTCTTAGCAACCTTCACGTCGTACTTTTTCGGATCAGCGCCGGCCTTCTCGATCGCCGCAGCCACCGCCTTGCGGATGGCTTCGCTCGACACCGTAGCGCCGCTCATGCCGTCGACAGCCGTGGACTGATGCTCAACAATGGCAGGCGCCATTTTCTTGGCAGCAGCGCCGCCGAGTTCAGGGGTTTCGCCGGAAACGTCAAGCTTAACGTCGGTGATGCGGCCGTCCTGATTGAGCGTGACGGCAGCCTTGACGGTTGAAAGCTTGCCCTGAGCGGCACCCTCATAGGTGCCGGCAGTAACAGCAGCGACGGCCATGGCCGAAACACCGCACAAGAGCGCGGCAACGGCGGTCATGCGGAAGGACTTGGTGATCATGAACGGTTCTCCAGATAGAAAAGTGAGGCTTCGTATGTGGTTTGCGGCTGCCCGAGGCTGTGAGGCGCTCGAACGGCACTCTTCAATAGGTCGGTAGCCTAAAGTTCAGTGGTTTTTTGAACAATCTCGGCGGAGCTACCGCATCATTGGGAAAGCTAATCGTGGCTGTGTTATTTTTTTCCGATTGAGTCCGGCAGCAGCATTTTGTTCAGCTCTTCATTCCATTCGTGCGCTCGTAAAGGAGACGTCATGTTTGAACCTCGTCATCTCAAAGCGTATTTGGCGCTCGTTAAATGCATGCACTTTGGCCGCGCAGCGGAAATGCTCGGTATTTCGCAGCCGACCTTGAGCCAGCAGATTCGGATGCTTGAGGAAGCGGTTGGTGCGCCGCTTATCAACCGCAGCAACCGCACCATGGAACTCACGCCGGTAGGCCGCGTTTTTGCTGAAGATGCGCAGCAAATCCTCACGCTCATGGAGCGAGCCAAACGCAATGCTGAGGACATTCTTTCCGGGGAAGAGGCCGAAGTGAAGCTTGGCGTCTGCCCCGGCACCATCAGCTCCGGATTCCTTATTAATCTCCTTGCAGAGTCCCGACGCAGATGGCCGCGCATCAAAGTGCTCACGGAGGTATCTCCGCCCACGAATTTGGCTGCCCGGCTCTCCAAAGGACAGATTGATATTTATGCCGGATTAACGACTGGCGTTGATTTCCCGCAGACTGTAACCAGTCAGGTCATCGCAGAGTGGGATGCCGTACTGGCAGTTCCTAGGAGCCGACTGGTACTCGAGGAAACAACGTCTCCGGAATTTCTTAAGGATGAAACATTCATCTATCTGGAGGGCGGTGAAGCGGGCTATCCGCACGTGGTGGAAAGCATTTTGGGTTTTACGCCCAAATCGACTTTGAGCACGCCCTCGAGCCGACTGATGATGGCTTACGTGGATGCCGGCTACGGCGTCGCGCTTATTCCTGCGCCTGATGCAACGATACGCGGAACCAATACGCTCATTCGAGCCGTGGCCGGCGGCCGCGGCGTGATGAAAGCCCGTGCCGCTCGGCTCGCGGTCAACAATGCGCCGGCCGTGCGGCGTGTCTATGACGTCATCCTTGCGCTCTCGCGCAACGGCAGCGAATAACAAAACGACGCGTGACTGATCGGCTCACGCGATTTAACACATACTTCATCAGAAGATTGTGAAGGAAACTTGATTTGCCGCTTATTTCGGCGTTCTCATGCCGAGAGCTCGGTTAAAACGTCTGCACAGGCTTTTTTTGGTGTCTCGGGCAGATAAGATCAGCCTATGATCTTGTTTTACTGTACGATCTTGATGTATGTTTGTAGTATCATTGGAGCGTATGTTTGGGAGGATAATTATGGAATTTCAAGTAACTAGCCGCGAGTTTAATCGTAACTCTGCAAAGATTCGTGAGGAATCTCTTCATAAACCGGTGATCATCACTGTGCGAGGCGAGCCGACCAATGTGCTCCTTTCTTATAAGGAGTATGTTCGTGTTTTCAAATCTTCAGATAACCGCAAGACTGCAACTGAGCTTTTTGCTCACAAAAAAGCCGCTTATTGCGATCTCGAGTCCGAACTGGTGCGTAATAAGGAATTGGTCAAAGCACCGGAGTTTGACTAATGTTCCTTCTCGATACGAACGCTGTCTCAGAAAGCAGAAAGCTTGCAACCAGCAATGTTGATCCTGTCTTTAAGAACTGGATTGACGAAATTGATCCAAATCTGCTTTATGTATCGGTCATCAGTTTGATGGAACTTGAAGTGGGTATTCTCCGCATCTCCCGCAGAGATACTCGGCAGGGTATCGTGCTCCGAGAATGGTTTGATATGGAAATCAAACCGAATTACGAGGGGAGAGTGCTCGATATCACTCCTGATATTGCCTATACCTGCGCGCGTTTAAATGTACCGGACCCGCGGCCTTATCAAGATGCTTGGATTGCTGCGACAGCATTAGTACATGGCATGACTGTGGTGACGCGAAATGTTCGTGACTTTGTGCCGATGAATGTATCTTTGCTTTGTCCATTTACTCAGCCGCATTAATTTCGCTTGGGCTTCATTGGATGGAAAAGAATTAGTTCATGTGAAGTGAAATCTCATGTTTAAGGTTGGTCGAAATGCATTCGGGCATTTCGACCAACCTAATTATTTCTGAGTTGCCGCAGCAATCTTCAGAAAATTCTCGAGCTGATCGAGCCCCCGCTCGGTCAGCATGGATTCAGGGTGGTACTGAATGCCTTCAACCGGGAGCGTGCGATGGCGCAGCCCCATGATTTCACCGTCGTCCGTTTCTGCTGTCACCATCAAGTCTGCGGGGAGCGTGGTGCGGTCCACGGCGAGCGAGTGGTAGCGCACCACAGACAAGTCTTCGGGCAGTCCGGCAAAGAGTCCCTGACCGTCATGACGGATGTGCGACGTTTTTCCGTGCATCACTTTTTGAGCGTGAATAACGTCTCCACCCAGCGCTTCGCCGATGGCCTGATGTCCGAGGCAGACGCCGAGCATCGGCATTTGGCGTGCGAGTCCCTCGCGGATGAGCTCGAGCAGAATTCCCGCGCTTTCTGGACGGCCCGGACCGGGAGAGAGAACAATCGCGTCGGGGCGAAGGGCGAAGACGGCATCGACCGTTGTGCAGTCGCAGCGTCGAGCCGTCACGTCGCAGCCGAGGATCTGAAAGTACTGCACGAGGTTGTAGGTGAACGAGTCGTAGTTGTCGAGCATGAAAATCTTCATGGCAGTCATTCCTTTTGAAGCGTATTTCGGGCTCATTCAGTCGGCGAGTCCGCGGGCAGCGAGTTCAACAGCCTTCATCATGGCTGCGGCTTTATTTTTCGTTTCCTGATATTCGAGCGCCGGAACGGAGTCGTAGACGATGCCGGCGCCCGCCTGAATGGAAAAGTTCCGCCGCTTAGCGACGCCCGGCGCTTCGGGTTCCTCAAGGTCCTCAAAGATCAGCGTGCGGATCGTGATGGCAAGATCCATCGCGCCGTCGTAGCCGAAGTAACCCGCTGCACCGCCGTAAAAGCCGCGCGGTTCAGGTTCAAGTTCGCGAATGATCTGCATGGCACGCACCTTCGGCGCGCCCGAGAGCGTTCCGGCAGGGAAGGCCGAACGAACAAGATCGTAGGCGTCGAGTCCGGGGGCGAGCTGGCCTGTGACGGTGGAAACAATGTGCATGACGTGCGAAAAGTATTCGACGGTCATAAAGTAGGGCGTTTTGACGCTGCCCGGGGCGGCTACGCGCCCTAAGTCGTTGCGTGCAAGGTCAACGAGCATCAGGTGTTCGGCGCGCTCCTTCGGGTCGGCGAGGAGCTCTTCGGAAAGACGTTCATCGTCAGCGGCAGAGGCGCCGCGTTTCCTCGTGCCGGCAATCGGCCGGAGCAGCGCACTGCCGTCGGCTTCGGTGCGGCACAGTGTTTCGGGAGAAGAACTCACGAAAGTGAGGCCGCCCATCTTCATAAAGAAGGTGTAGGGCGAGGGATTAATGCGGCGAAGCGCCCGATAGAAAGTAAAGGGTTCAATTGTCGTTTCACCGGAAAATTTCTGGGAAAGAACGACCTGAATGAGTTCGCCGTCACGGATTAAGCCTTTGGCTTTTTCTACCATGGCGCAGAAATCGTGTTCGGTCGTATTGGCCTTGAGAACGGGTGTCGCAGCCGGATGCTGATCCGGGAGCTTCGAAAGATCGAGCGGTCTGCGGATTCTCGCCCGCACTGCTTCCACGCGGGCCGCGCCCGCGGCGAAAGCCGAACCGAGATCGGGGAATTCGTCGATGCGCACGCCCGCAGAAATCGTCATGGTATGGCGGAAGTTGTCAAAAATGATCATATCTTCGGCCACCATGAAGGCTGCCGTAAGCCCATGAGGCTTGTAGCCGGTTTTTGGTTCGAATTCACCGCACATCTCCCAGCCGAGCGCACCGACAGCACCGCCCGTAAAGGCGGGGAGATCCGTGGGTGCCGCGGGACGAAGGCCTTCCGTAAGCGACCTCAGGGCCATGAAGGCGCCCTCTTTTGTAGCGGCTTCAGGAAGCTCCCGGCGTCCGTCGGCGTCCTCCACAAAGGCTCGGCCGTCTTCGACCGAGAACCGCGCTCTGGGATTGAGGCCAATGAAGGAATTGCGGCCGAAGCGCTCGCCGGCTTCAACGGATTCGAGGAGAAACACATTCTCGTCATCCTTGAGCCGGGAAAGAATGGAGACGGGGGTTTCCAGATCGGCAGTAAGCGTAAGCGTTACGGGAACGTAATTGCCCTGCTGGGCGAGTCGGGCAAATTCGCTGAAGGCGAGCATGGCGGCATCCTAAAAGAGAATCATGAAATCGGAAGACGAAAAAAAACGGACCGGAATCACTGAACAAGGATTCGGTCCGTTCTTTTGGAGATCTGCGGCAGGCGCTCTGCAGCAGAGGTCTCGCGGCGGCTGAGGAAGCTCGAATGCATCAAGGCGCTGGGCGCTTTTCGTTCTTTTGCTCCTCCCGGCTGCAGACGCAGACGGATCGAATCCGGGACGCCACCGCCAGCTGCGGGAGAGAAGAAGCAAGAACATGAAGGTTCCTCAATGGGGCATAAAGTACAGAATCACTATCGCATGATGCGGGGCAGTTCGGCGGGAGCGCCTCTCGGCGCTCCGCCTCGGTCGATTTGATCCGCATCAGAATCCGGTGCGGATAGCGGTCGGCTGCCTTGTCAATGTCATCCAATCGGCCAGCCGAGCGCTTCGAGCACATTGCGCGCCGCGGCTTCGGGTTCAACATTGTCGACCGAACAGTCCGCGGTGCCCTCATACGTAGCTCGTCTTTCCGCCCAAATGACGGAGAGCGGCCGCGACTGCGAGACGGGGCGCCCCATGGTCGGCAGTTCTTCGATGGGGCGCTTCAAAAGCGCTACGTGGCCGTTCTGCTTTAAGGCTGAGACATTTTTCACGCGCATCATAGTGCCGCCGCCCGTGGCAATCACCACGCCGCGCCGTGCTCCGGCAATGGCGGCAATGCGCGATTCCAGATCGCGGAAAGCGGGTTCGCCGTGACGGCGGAATATTTCGGGGATGGGGAGTTCCGCAGCGGCTTCGATTTCTTCATCGAGATCGATGAAGGGGCGTCCAAGCCGTGCTGCAAGAATGCGGCCGACGGTGGATTTGCCGCTCCCCGGCATGCCTGAAAGCACGATGTTTTCGAACTGCCGCTTGAGGTCCGCATGAATTTCTTCAGCGCTCGCTGCCGGTTGGGCCGGCGCGCCGTCGACGGGGGAGGCGATCGAGAGAAAATCGCGCGCGGCTGCTTCGGCCTGCACGACAAGCATGCGCAGGCCGTTGACTGCGGGGATGCCGCGCGCTCTCGCACGAAGCATGAGTTCGGTGACGGCAGGGTTATAAATGAGGTCGAAAACGAAGGAGAGCTTAGGGAGGAGGCCCAGGTCGCCGATGGGCGACACGCCGCAGACCGGGAACATGCCTACGGGCGTGGCGTTGACAAGAATCTCTGCATCGGCATGGCGGTTAAGCGCTTCGCGGCCTTCGGCTCCGCGAATGTTCACCATGACGGCAAAGGCGCCGAGATCCTTTAGGACCGCCTGCACGCATTTAGCCGCGCCGCCCGTGCCGAGGATCAGGGCTTTCCTGCCCTTCACTTTGATGCCGCTCGCACGGACAGTGTCGAGGAATCCGGCATAGTCGGTATTGTCGCCCACGAGTTTTCCGTCAGGACGGTGCACGAGGGTATTGACCGCGCCGACATGCTGCGCGGCGGGCGTCAATTCGTCGCAGTAGGGCAACACCGCTTCCTTATAAGGAATGGTGACGTTGAGGCCGTCAAACGGCGTTGTTCGCAGGAATTCGTCCAAACGCTCGGGCTCGCACTCAAAACGCTTATAGGCGTAGGCGCCCAGACGCGCGTGAATTTCCGGCGAAAGCGTGTGTCCGAGGCGGCGGCCAAGCAGTCCGCAGAGCAGTCCGGCGCCCGCTTTGGGCGGAATCGGTTCAGCATTGCGGTCGATGGTGACTTCCACCTTTGCACCGAGCCCCTTGAGGTCGGCCGCCAGAACGCGGTTCATGCCGGCCCCTTCAAGGGTGAGGCCGACGCCTTCGCGAGTCGCCTCGAGCAGAGCGGGCGCAGCCCCCGCGGCCGTGCAGGCGCAAATAAGCCGTTTGGCGGCATACTGCGGCGTTTCGCCTTCGCCGAGCGTTTTGAAAACAGAGAGCCGCCCGGGCTGATGCCCTTCAGTGCCGAGAACGCCTTCATCGCAGAGCTGAGCGGCGAGCTGCCGCTGGCGGGAGCCCGCGATCAAAAGTTCGTAGACCGCTGCGACAATCGGCCGCTCGTTGGGCGGCACGCGTTCAACGAGCTTTTCCAGCAGTGCTTCTTCGCGCTTGGGCGCATGAATCGGCAGGTTCCGGCCGCGCTTACGCTCGCCGATTTCGTCGGCGATGGCCAGGCGCTCGACAATGAGTGCCGAGAGCTTGGCGTCAATGACGTCGATCTTTGCCCGCAGGTCAGCCAAGAGGTCGCTCGGCGCTTCGCGCAGCTGCGCGGGATGAGGGTGAGGTTCTGCCGTCTGCTGGTCGGTCATGATGAATTCAAACGTATCTTTTTGAAGGGTGGTATGGGGCGTTTCAGCGCGGTGCGCTTTCATTGGGCAGTGTTCTCGGCTCGTGCCTTTAAAGCTTCAGAAGCCCAGCACTCGGCATTGGGGAGGTCCTTTGAGAGCACTGCCGGCGGCGCGAGGAGGAGGTCCAGGGCAGCGAGCGCCGCAACGGCCTCTACGACCGGCACCGCGCGGATGCCAATGCAGGGATCGTGCCGGCCGGTGACAATCAGCTCGGCGGCTGTCCCCGCTTCGAGCGAGACCGTCTGCTGGCGGAGCGCAATGGAGGGCGTGGGTTTCATGGCTGCACGAAAGAGGATCGGTGCAGAGGTGGTCATCCCGCCCGCAATGCCGCCCGCGTGATTGGCCGCTGGTGCTGCGCCGGGAGCAGAGAGCTGAGGCTCCCAGGGGTCGTTCTCAGCCGAGCCCGAACGGCGTGCGGCCGCAAAGCCGTCACCAAACTCCACACCTTTGACCCCTGGAATGCCAAAAAGTCCGAAGGCGAGCGCACCGTCAAAACCCTCAAAGAGGGGGCCGCCCAAGCCCATGGGCAGTCCCGTGATCATGCCTTCGATCACCGCGCCGATGCTGTCGCCCGACTTTCGGGCGGCAGCGACGGCGGCGGCCATGGCTTCGTCGGCTTCATCGCTGAGCACTGGGAGTTCGCGCTCCAGCCGCGCCTGCAGCACCGCATCGGTTTCGCCCATGGGGCTGAAAGGCCGGTCTTCAACGGTGCCGACTGCGGCCAAGTGAGCCGCAACCCGAATGCCGCGGCGGGCAAGAATCTGCAGGGCAATGCCGCCCGCGCAGCAGATGGGAGCCGTGAGGCGTCCGGAGAAGGCGCCGCCGCCGCGAACATCCTGAAAGCCCTGATAACGCACCTGCGCGGGCAGATCCGCGTGCGACGGACGAGGGCGGTCAGCAATGGCCTTGTAGTCTTTCGAGCGCTGATCGGTATTGCGGATAAGGGCAGTGAGCGGCGCGCCGCAGGTGATGCCGTTCATGAGACCGCAGAGAATTTCAGGCTGATCCGTTTCGCGGCGCTGCGTCGAAAGCCGGCCGCCCGGCGCCCGGCGTCCCATAAAGGCGCAAAGCGCCTCTTCGTCAACGGCTTCGCCCGCAGGGAGCCCTTCAACGGTGCAGCCAATGGCCGCCGCATGGCTTTGTCCCCAGACGGTGGTGCGCAGATAAGTGCCGAAAGTGGTGTTCATGATGGAGTCAATCGTTTTGAATTCAGTTGCGGGTCTTGAGGTCGGCAGGGGCCGCGGAGCCCTTCATCCGCTCCAAATCCTCGAAAAAGTAGGGATAGGACTTGGCCGCATCCTCTGCGCCGTCAATAACTATGGGGGCGCCGCCGGAGGCGCCGGCCACGGCGGCAGCCATGACGATGCGGTGATCTTTGAAGCTTGAAATGCGCCCGCCCGAAAATTTTCGTGCGCTGCCGATGCCGTGCACCACCAGTTCGTCGGGGAGCTCTTCATGCGGGACGCCGAGCAGACGAAGGAGCTGAGCCGTGCTCTGCAGACGATCGCTTTCTTTAATGCGGAGCCGTTCGGCATGGGTGAACCGAGTTTCGCCCTCGGCGGCGCCGGCCGCCACGGCGAGAATCGGCACCAGGTCCGGAATCTGCCGGGCATCAATCGTCTGCCCGCGAAGCGCGGCGCCGTTTTTGGGAGGTTTGACCCGCACGGTTCCGACAGGGCCCTCGGAGGACGATTCAACCTGCGCACCGAAGCGCGACAAAATGTCGACGACGGCACGGTCGCCTTGGAGCGACGTGAGGCTGAGTCCCTCCACGGCGATGCCCTCGGGATTTTGCGTGAGCGCCCCGGCACAGAGCCAGAAGGCGGCATTGGACCAGTCGCCTTCGACCTGAACATCTTCGGGCGGCGTGAGGGCACCTCGGCCGGCAATGGTCCAGAGCGGCAGTCCTTGGTCGGTGCGTGATTCGGCAATTTCAACGCCGCTTTGCTGAAGCGCGGAGAGCGTCATGCGCACATAGGGTTCGCTCTCGAGCCGATCCTTGACGGCGAGTGTGCTTGGCCCGTCAAGAACGGAGAGCGCATAGAGGAGTCCGCCGAGAAACTGCGACGATACGGCGCCCGAAAGCGCATAAGCGCCGGGAAGAAGCCTGCCGGTGAGCCGCACGGGCAGCAGCGCCCCAGGAGAAGCCTCGGCATAGTCGAGCGTAATGCCGTGGCACTCTAGTTCCCCCGCGAGCGGCTCCTGCGGTCTGGCGGGAAGCCGCCCGGATCCCGTAAAGATGACGCCGGCCGGTCCGCTGAGGGCGGCAGCGACGGGCAGAAGGTAGCGCAGCGTGGTGCCCGATTCGCCGCAGTCGAGTACCGGCGTTTCCGTGCGGGTGTTTAGTTCTGCGCGGCTGATGCCCTTTACCCGCGCGCCCGTTCCGGGGAGCCGTTCAATTTTTGCGCCGAGCCCCCGCAGGGCGCGACATGTGGCTTCAATGTCGTTGGAGCCGCCCCGAAAGCGCACGAGCACGGCATGATCGGGCGCGCCCAGCGCGGCGGCAATCAGTTCGCGGTGAGCCCAGGACTTTGAAGGAATGGCGGCAATCGTGCCGGAAAGCTGCTGCGGGGAAACGGTCTGCTGCATGAGGAGTGGCTTCAAGTTGGTGCGGCGCTCCGGCCGCCCGTATTTTTCTTCAGAGTCCTGCGCGGATCCTCTCGAGGAGTTTCGCCCAGGACGTGCGCTCGATCCGGGCGCAGCCCGGTGAAACAGGCAATACCAGCGCGACATCGGCTGCCCCAGCCTTTTTATCGTGCTGGCAGAGCTTAAGGAGCGATTCGGGCGAAAAATCGAGGTCGCTGCGGGCTCTTAAAGCCGCGGGAACGGCGGATGGGAGCCCGGTTTTGGCGAGAAGCGTCTCGAGATCAGCGCGCATTTCGTCGGGCAAACGTCCTTCGCGAACCAAAGCCCGCGTGAGAATTGCCATGCCGACGGCGACAGAGGCGCCGTGAGAAAGCTCCCAGTGCGCCGCCGCTTCGACGGCATGCCCGACGGTGTGGCCGAGGTTTAAGAGTCTTCTTTCACCCGCTTCGCGTTCGTCGGCTTCGACGATGCGGCGCTTGACGTCAATGGCGGCCAGTATGAGGTCAACCGTCGGAAGGGGCGCGGGCGAGCCGGGCTCAATGCCGGCAAGAGCCTCATGGACGAGCTGGTTCATGCGGGCGTCTATGCCCGCATATTTGATCATCTCTCCCCAGCCGCAGGCGCGTTCCCGCTCGGGAAGTGTGTCAAGCGCCTGCGGATCGATCAGCACGGCCTTGGGCTGCGAGAAGACGCCCATCAGGTTTTTGCCGGCAGGAAGGTCCACGGCGGTTTTGCCGCCTACGCTCGAATCGACCATTGCGAGGAGCGAAGTAGGCATCTGCACGCAGTCGATGCCGCGCATCCAAAGCGCGGCAGCCAGACCGGCGAGGTCGCCGATCACGCCGCCCCCGAGCGCAATCACCGCAGAGCTTCGCGTGAGCCCGAGCGCAGCAAAGGCTTCAAGCGCGCGGACGAGTTCGGCGGGCGTTTTGGATGCTTCGCCCGCAGGAATCACGTGAATGCCGGCACACTTTGGGCCGAGTGCTTCTGCCGCCGCGCGGGCATAAAGCGGCGCAACGTTGGTGTCGGAGACGATGACTGCCCGTTCGGGAACGAGTGCCTGAAGGCGCGCCTTGAGCGCGTCATGTCCGCGGGCATGGAGGAGCCCCGGGAGCGCCTCTACATCGTAGGGGCGTCCCGTTGAGACATGCACAAGGCGGGAGCGTTCGCAGCAGCTCATGACGCGCACACGCGGATCACATCTTCAGCCGTACGGACGGCGGAAGGGGCGGCCATGTTGTGAAGATTCACGGCGGCGCGCACGGCGTTCACGGTTTTCACGACGCGCTCGAATTCTTCGGGCGTGATCGACTGCGGACCGTCGCAGAGCGCGGCGGCGGGGTTGTTGTGCACTTCGATCATCAGACCGTCGGCGCCGCAGGCCGCTGCTGCGGCTGCCATGGACGGAACATAGCGGGCGACGCCCGTGGCGTGCGAGGGATCGATCACCACCGGGAGGTGCGTTTTTTCGTGAAGCACCGGCACGGCAGAAAGGTCAAGCGTATTGCGGGTGGCGGTTTCGTAGGTGCGGATGCCGCGTTCGCAAAGAATAATCTGATCGTTGCCGCTTGCCATGATGTATTCGGCGGCCATCAGGAGTTCTTTGATGGTGTTGGCCAGACCGCGCTTAAGCAGAATGGGCTTATTGGTGCGGCCGAGTTCCTTGAGCATTTCGAAATTCTGCATGCTGCGGGCACCGACCTGAATGACGTCGACGTCTTCGAAGAGCGGCAGATGCGTGATGCTCATGATTTCAGTGACGATCGGCAGACCTGTGGCTTTGCGGGCCTTGAGGAGCAGGTCAAGCCCTTCGCTTCTGAGCCCCTGGAAGTCGTAGGGCGACGTACGCGGCTTGAAGGCGCCGCCGCGGAGCATCGTGGCGCCAGCGGCTTTCACGGCTTTGGCGATGCCGACGATCTGCTCTTCGGATTCAATCGAGCAGGGACCGGCAATCATGGCGAAGTGGCCGCCGCCCACCTTGGCACTGCCCGCTTTGACGATCGTGTCCTCCGGATGGAAGAGGCGGTTGGCGAGTTTGCAGGGGTCACTTACGCGGCGAATGGATTCAACCGACGGAAGCGCCAGAATTTGGTCGGCGGGCAGATGCAGGCGGGTTTCGCCGATGACGCCGACGGCTGTTTTTTCCTGCCCCTGCATGACGACAGCGCGAAGCCCTCGGGATTCAAGACGGTCCTTAAGATCGGTGATGTCGGTCGTTGTGGCGGTGGCCTTCATGATGATGATCATGGTTTCTCTCCGGAAGAATAAATTCGGGTATTGGGGTGGATTCGAGTGTCTGGGCTCGATCTCTTTGCCGCCGGAGAGTGCTGCTTGGCCTTGCTTGGATCCCGTCGTATCTTTGGTGCGGTGCGGGAGAGGAAGGAACAACAAAAAACCTGCGGCGTTTGAGACCGCAGGTTTTGTGTTTTCGCTTGCCGAAACCTTTTATGCAGTCAAACGCGTCTTGTGCGTAAATCGCCAAAACGCGTAATAAAAGGACGATGCATGAAGGACGGTGTTCATTTCGAAATCGGTGTAAAGGAGAAATGAAAGCGAAGTGCTTGAGAATCAATTTACTCGCTCAGCCAAACTTTGCAAGGTTTTTTGAGAGCCGCTGAGAGAAATGATGACGCCGATTTGGGTTGCCTACAACTTCTTGCCTATAGCCCTGGGAAGTCATCGTAGGTGTTAACGACGGGAGACACTGAAGACTTGAGCCGAACTCAGCGCGGCTCGCCGGCAAGGGGAGAAAGTTCCTCAAGGTCATAGGGCGTCGTTTGATAGACGTAGTAGTTGAGCCAGTTGTGGTAGAGGAGGTGCGCGTGAGAGCGCCAGCGGTTGATCGGACGCTGCGCCGGATCGTCGGACGGGTAATAGTTTTCAGGAACAGAAATCTCGAGTCCTTTTTCAAGGTCCCGGCGATACTCCGCGTCGAGCGTGAAGAGGTCGTATTCGGGATGTCCGGTCACGAAAATTTGCCGCCCGTTTTCCGTGGAAAGCAGGCAGGGACCGGTGCGGCGGCCCGAAGCAAGCAGTCTCAGAGCGGGAACTGCGGCTAGATCCTTTAGATTGAGGCCCGTATGGCGGGAGTGCGGGACGAAAAAGCGGTCATCGAAGCCGCGCACGAGCGGGTTGGAAGGGCGAAGCACTTCATGCTCAAAGATGCCGAAAAGCTTTTCGGCCAGCGGGCGCTTGCGGATGCCGTAGTGATGCCAGAGCGCGGCAAATGCGCCCCAGCACACATGAAGCGTGGAATATGCATGAGTGAGACTCCAGTCGAAGATGCCTTTGAGCTCTTCCCAATAATTCACTTCGTGAAAATCGAGCTGTTCCACGGGCGCGCCGGTAATGATCATGCCGTCAAAACGTTCGTCTTCGATGTCATCGAAGGTCTTATAGAAAGCATCGAGATGGTCGCCCGAGACGTGCCTGCCGCGGTGAGAGGCGGTCTGAAGCAGCGTGAGCTCTACCTGCAGCGGCGAATTGGCAAGCAGCCTGGCAATCTGCGTTTCCGTTGTGATTTTGGTCGGCATCAGGTTGAGCGCCAGAATTCGAAGCGGTCTGATGTCCTGTGTGCGCGCTCGGTCTGGCGACATGACGAAGATGTTTTCGTCAAGGAGGCGCTCATTGGCAGGAAGCCCGTTGGGCAGAATGACTGGCATCGCGGAAGTGCTCCGTATGGGAAATCGAGAAGTCTCAAAGAGACGGCGGGCTGATCGAGCGCACTGAGAGGCTCGCTCACGGGGCTCTTCACATCCCCCCAATGAGTCTAAGGAGGACGATGACCGAAGCGGCCTGCGGTATTACGACCTGGACCATAAAACCTGCAGATTGCGCAGGATGGGTACGCATATCGGAAGCGTTTTGCGATGTCGGCAGTCTGAAAAGAAAACGTCGGTTTATGTCCTGTATGCCGACTCAGACGGTTTTAGGTAATAGGTAATACCGCTAATGGAGTATGACATTTTGCTTTCTAAAATACGCCAATTCGCCTAGAGGCGAAAAGCATAAAAAACCATGAATACCACCCAAGGAAGCGAAACTCATGACTTTTGAAATATGGGCAGCATTGGCTGTCGTCTGCATCACGGTATACGGACTGCTCAAACGCTGGGAGACACGTTTGGTGCTCCTCACATCCGGTTTCGCAATGTGTCTGCTCGCACTCGATCCGATTGCTGCTTTCAAGCAGTTCGATAAATCGATGACCAATGCCTCACTCATCGTCGTGGTCTGTTCGGCGATGGGTTTCGCCCGAGTGATGAACATCACCGGGTGCGACCTGCATCTGGTGAGGCTCCTCACGAAGCCGCTCAACCGACTGGGCATTGCGCTCCTGCCTTGCTGCATGATTGTGACGGGCGTTGTATCCATTGCGATTTCGTCTTTGGCCGGCATGTGTGCGGCCATCGGTCCGACGATCTGCGCGCTCATGATTCGCGCGGGTTTTCGGCCGGCAATGGCCGCTTGTACGGTGATTGCTTCGACGCTGCCGTCTTTTTGGTCGCCCGGGTCTTCGCACAACGGGTTCGTAGCAAAGATTGCGGACTGGCCGATCATGGACTATCTCACCTATACGGGCACGCGCACGCTGCTGATTTCCATCGTCTGCATCATCGTGATGGTTGCGGCCTGTCTGCTCTTTGGCGACTACAAGAAAGGGGGCTTCGAGAACGACGGCGTTCACGACTCGGAAAACAAAGTGGAGCTGCCCGAAAAGGCTAATCTGCTCTGGGCTTTTGCGCCGCTCCTGCCGGTCATACTGCTCTTTGTGGTGGCCATCGGGTTCCCGCAGGTGAAGGTTTCCGTGGCGACAGCCATGCTGATCGGCGTGATCTACACCATGATCGTGACGCGCGTCAGTCCGGCGGATCTGACAAAGCGGTTCTTTGACGGCATGGGGCAGGGCTACGGCAGCATTCTGGGGCTCATCATTGCCGCCGGCGTTTTCGCCGCCGGCCTGCGTTCCTGCGGGGTCATTGACGTTTTCGTCGAGGCGCTTAAGGGGTCGTCCGACCTCGCCAAACTCGGCGCGGCCGTCGGTCCCTATGTGCTCGGCGTCATGACGGGTTCGGGCGACGCTGCGGCCTTTGCCTTTAATGAAGCCGTTACGCCGCACGCCGCCTCGTTCGGCATGACGATCCCCGATCTCGGCTACCTCGCAAGCGTTGCCGCTACGTTCGGCCGCGTCTCTTCGCCCCTGGCTGCCGGCGTAATCGTGATTTCGGGCATTGCAGGCGTGAGTCCGATAGAGGTGATTAAGCGTTCCGCACCGGTGCAGATCTGTACGCTTGCATTTCTCTTCTTTATCAGCTGATGCCTGCGGTCTGCTTCATTACTCTGAGCCCTGACGGCCGGCGGATTTCCTTTTGAACGGGCGGCCCTTTCATGCAAGCGAATCAAGGATGGTTTTCCACAGCGGAACATTTCTTTCGGAAGGCGGCAGTACCCATTTTGAAATCTTCGGGCGCAACGCTGCAGACGAGCGAGTCCATGGCGCGAGGATTGTTCGGATCGGTTCGCCAGGTAAGGTTCAAGGACGGATTGCCGATTGATGGGAGACTTACGGCAATGGCTGCCAGCGTCTGAACGCCGTCGGGCTTGGTGCCGGTGCGCCAAATGCTGCGGACGGGACCGTCATGCCGATCGCGGGTCATGGCCGCCATGTCCGCGATCTTAAGGGGTTTATCCGCAGCGGCGAGAAGCTCCCGAATGCGCTCGAGCCGGCGAGCGCTGCTCGAGCCGATTTTTTGGTTGAGAGCTTCGGATTCCGGTTCGATGAAGTGGTTGGTGTGGGCGGCCGTCCCGTGTTCCGTGATGCGGACAGTGGTTTGACCGCCCGGCATCACCTCAACGACGGCGATTTTGGTGCGGTCTGCCAGAAGGTAGTTCACCGGCTCGACAAATACTTCCTTGTGTGCGAGCACTTCGTCGACTGAGGCGTAATGCTGCATGATCCAGTCGGTTGCACTCAAGCGGTGCTTAAAGAAGCGCGGCAATGCCAGCCGCTCTTTGCGCAGAAGGCTCCCTGAAGTTGAACGGGCGAGAAAGAGCCCCTTCTCATTGAAGCCCATGTTGAAGCGGTGCTTGTCGCCCGTGAAGAGTCCGAGGTAGGCATAGCCCTTTGAAGGCACTGCGATGTCAAAGCGCTGGGGCCCGGGGTGTTCGTCCCGGGTTTTAGCGGCGAGCGTTCCGCCGCCCTCGACCATGCCTTCGCCGACGGCGCCAAAGAGCGTGCAGGCAGGGGTGCCGGCTGCGGCGAAGAGGGCGCAGCCAGCCCATACGAAGCGTCGAAAGGCAGGCGTGAACATCTTGGGTTTTTGGAATAGAGACCTAAGCGCGGCGCAAAGCCGGTTTGAGCTTTGCGCCGCATCTGGGCCGGTCAACGGTTAATGAACGACTTTAGAACCAGGCTTTGGACTGGGCAGCCATGCGGCCGGCTTCACGCCCATTGACGAGACAGTCCATCACCGCGCACGCGCCGATGCGCACGGCGCCGTGAATGCCGCCCACGAATTCGCCCGCCGCAAAGAGGCCGGGAATCGGCTTGTCGGTCATGACGTCAAGTACCGCCGTGTCAACGGCGGTCGCCACGCCGCCCATGCAGTGGTGTACTTTGGGACTCATTTCTGAGACAAAGTAGGGGCCCGAGCCGATGGGCTTAGCCGAACGGTCAAACCGGCGGCCGAACTTCGGATCGCTCTGTTTGGCAAGATCATCGTTATATTGCGCAATGGTCTTTTTCAGAACTTCCGGATCCATTTCGTAGGCTTTGGCGAGCGCTTCGGCATCTTCATACTTGACGACGGTCTTCTCTGCAATCATCTGGTCGAACAGGCCCGGGCGGAGCTTTTCGAGATGTGCGACGCCGTCGCTGTCGCTCAATGCAAGTGCGTGTCCGCCTTTATTGATGACGGTGAGAATGGCGTCCGTGCAGACTTTGCGGTCGCCGAACTCATTGACGAAGCGTTCTCCGGTAAGGCTCGAAAGCCAGAAGCCGAAGAGTGAGCCGGAAATAGAGGCAAAGTGCGTGGCTTTCCCCATGCCTTTTTCGAGCGGAGAGCAGGACGGCAGACACTGAATCCAATCGGCCTGAATGACGCGCGCGCCAATGCGGGAGACTTCGCGCCAGCTTTCCGACGTGGCGCCGGGCTGGTTCGTGGTGAGAAACTGTGCGCCGAGCTTGGGGTCGAGCTTCTGACGATACTGCACGTCGGCGCCGAAGCCGCCGCAGGCGAGCACCACGGCGCGGCGGGCGCCGATACGCTTCACGGTGCCCGCGGCAGGCTTTCCGAAGACATAGCCTTCACGGATCTCAACGCCTTGAACGCGTCCTTCGGGGCTTCGCAGGATCTTCTCCATGAAGCAGCCCGTACGGGGCTTGACGCCGAGCGAAGCGAGCTTTTTGACGGCCGGCACAATAATGCCCTGGCCCGTGCCCTGCCGTGTGATGAGACAGCGCTCGGCGGAGTGGCCGCCCTTGCCGGTAAGCGTTGGATTCCAGTCCACACCGATATAACTGCGTGTCCATTCAAAGGTTTCTGCGGCGTGTTCACAGACGAACCGAATATGCTGAGGATCGCCCAGACCCAGACCAATGCGCTCCATGTCGGCCATCAGTGCTTCGGGAGAGTCCTTGATGCCCTGCTCTTTCTGCACGCTCGAGCCCGGTACGGCAAACATGCCGCCCGAAAGCGAGGAGTTGCCGCCCACGAAAGCCATTTTTTCAAATACGGCAGCTGAAGCGCCCGCTTCGCGCGCTGCCAAGGCTGCAGCAAGCCCGGAAAAACCGGAACCAATGATCACTACATCATAGATTTCGTCGAATTTTGGCTTTGACGAGGACGATGCATCGGCAGTGCTGACAAGACTCAATCCGGCAGCAGGGAGCACGGCGGCGCCGCGGATAAGCGAGCGGCGTGAGAGATTATTCATGGTTTCCTCCTTTTTTTGATATGAACTTCTCCCGCAGTCGTTGGCTGGCCTCCGAAGACTGCGGGCGAGCGGCCAAAGTCTAAAGCTCGAACGGGCGGTTCTCCAAGTATTGAAATGGCCGCAAAGCATTAAAACCGTAACAATCGGCGATAGAACTTTTAGCGGCGGAAAATGGGGATCTGTTAACGCGCTACGGCGAAAGGGGTGAAAACGTATTACATGTGCATATTCCGTGTTTTTCATAAGTCCGCAGGATTTAAATGACGCAGATAATGGAACGCAGCGGCAAGGGTCACAGGGATCCTTGTCTGAAAGTTTGGATGCGGAGAAAGATATGCGGAAGCTCTTCACAATTGGATTTCTTGCGGCTTTAGGTTTAGCCGGTTCGGTTCAGGCCGCGCTTCAGGATGGGACCTATGAGGTATCGGCAAAAGGCAATAACGGACCCGTTGTCTTCTCGGTTGAAATCCAAGGGCAGGCGATTAAATCCATCAAAGTGGTGCGCGGTGAAGAAACGCCTGGCCTGGGTGTTGAGGCTATTGCTATGATCTCTAAGGAAATTATTGCCCGGCAAACGACGGCCATCGATGCGGTCTCGGGTGCGACGAATTCCTCGCGGGCTGTGACGGCAGCGGTCGAAGCGGCACTCCAAAAAGCGGGCGGAACCGCTGCAGATCTGAAAAAGACGCATCAGACCGATGCTGCGCTGCCCACCAATAATTCGACGGATGTATTGGTGGTGGGCGCCGGCGGCGCCGGCATGGGGGCCGCAATTGCGGCCAAGGAAGCCGGAGCGAAGGTGCTCCTGATTGAAAAACTGCCGCTCGTGGGCGGCACAACGCTCTTGGCTTCAACGGCCTTTAATGCCGGCGGGTCCAAAGTGCAGATGAGCTCCGCCAAACCCTATACTGCCGCGGATTATTACGCCAAACTTGAAAAAGGCGCACGGGGTCAGGAACTCGCCAACGTGAAGCAGCTCGCTGATCTCTCCGGCCCCACTGCGGATTGGCTTATCGGCATGGGTGCGGACCTATCCCGCGTGATCAACGGCTCCCAGCACACGCCCAAAGACGGCGGCGCGCTCGGCACGAGCCTGGTGCCCGTCATGAAGGCACGTGTGGATGCGCTCGGCATCGAAACGCGAACCGATACGAAGGCGACTGATTTGATCGTCGGTACAGACGGCCGCGTGTCCGGCGTTCGGGTGACGACGCCCAAGGGCTCTTATGAGATTCACGCAAAAGCGGTGATTTTGGCTACCGGCGGCTTTGCTTCGAACCCAGATTTCGTGAAGCGCTTCAGCCCGCAGTGGGCCGGATATCCGTCGACGGCCAGCGTCGGCGCGACGGGTGACGGCATCATCATGGCGGAAAAGGCTGGTGCAGCACTCTCGCAAATGGATCTGACCGGGCCGCAGACGGTGGCTTATGACACGGGTCACGGGGCGGTGTCGCTCACCAACGTCCGCTACAACGGCGCCATTCTCGTTAACCAAGAGGGCAAGCGCTTTGCCAACGAGCTCGGACAGACGGCCGCGCTCGCTTCGGCGATCACCAAGCAGACGGGCGGCGTTGCCTATCTGATTTTTGATCAGAAGGCCGTCGATCATGCGTCGCTGATGCAGGCCTACAAAGCGCGCGGCTACTTTGTTGAAGCGCCGAATCTGACGGATCTTGCAGCCAAACTAGGCATCAATCCGCAGGCATTGGGCGCAACCGTTACGCAGTGGCATACGGTTTATGACACCAAGCAGGATCCCGTCTTCGGGCGGAAGGATTCCATCTTCACGAGAATTGACACTGCGCCTTATTACGGACAAAAGATTTCGCCCGCTTCGCAGACGACCTATGGCGGCGTCATGCGTGATGCGAAGAGTCGTGCCCTTCGGGCTGACGGGTCGGTGATTCCCGGGCTTTATGTCGCGGGCGAAACGGCCAGCCAGTTTGGTGCAGGCGTCACGATTGCCGTGGTGCTCGGCCGACTGGCCGGTACGGAGGCCGCTAAGGAAGTAGAAGCTAAATAATGAACGCTCGGCGATTGGGAAGCTGCTGCTGCGGCTTCCCAATCAAGCGGGAGATGCATAAGGCCGGCCTCAATCTTGTGCGTCTCTCGCCGGAGGACGGCTCGCCAGTCTGCCGTTGCAGAATATGCAAAGACGATTTGCGTTCGCCGGCAAAAAAATGCTAAATCTGCGCATGGCGAGAAAAGCGCCCAGATTTCATGATTGTCACAGCTGAAAAACATCCAGCCCAAAGGAGAAAATCATGAAATCAATGAAGCTCAGCAAAATTGCGGCATTTGCCGCGTTTCTGGGATTTTCGGCAGCCGTTGCCGCCAGCGGCGGCCCGAGCGGCCCGGCCGTTACTTATCCCGTCCAAGGTCATATCGGCGAAGTCATTGTTAATCCCTATAACGTTGCGCCTTTGACGGCCGTGATCCGCGACGGCGGTTATAAGCTCGATGACGTCACCGTCAAAATTCTTCCGAAACCCAACGGCCGCACGATCGAATACAAAGTCTCCAAACGTCAGCTTAAAACGCATGCGGGCGTTCCGGTGTTCGGTCTTGATCAGGACTACCTCAACACGGTGGAAGTGAGCTATACGCGAACCTTCCAGGGCAAGGCTGAGAAGTTCACTGACCGCTATCAGTTCTATGCACCGTCCATTTATACCCGTTCAAACGGCATGCCTAATCAGCGGCGTCCCTTTACGGTTGAAGTTCAGAAGGTAGATCCGGAATTTGCAGACCGTCTTTACCTCGTTGACGCACAGTTGAACAGCGTTGCGCCGCAGGGCGCCCGCTTCACCTGGAATAATCCCTCGGGCGGTGCGCTGGAATGGGCTTACAACACGAATGTCGGTATCATCGATACGGCCGGCGAAGTTCGCTGGTGGCTCTTTGATACGCTGATTGGCGATCCGGAAAACCCGTGGTACTCGGGCTACTTTATGGGCTTCCAGCAGACCAAAGACGGTGCGCTCACCTGGGGCTTCGGTCAGCGGTATGTCAAATACGACCTCATGGGACGCGAGATCTTCAATCGCCGGCTCCCCTCGGGCTACAGCGACTTCAGCCATTCGTTTGACAACGCCCAGAACGGCAACAGTCTCCTTCGCGTCGCAGCGTTCGACTACCGTCGCGCCGACAATAAGCGCGTTCACACGGTGCGTGACGTGATCGTTGAAATTGACCCGAATGGCGGCGTGGTCGATGATTGGCGTCTGGCTGAAATTCTCGATCCGTATCGTTCCAACGTCATTAAGGCGCTCGATCAGGGTGCGGTATGCCTCAATATTGATGCTTCCAAGGCCGGTCAGACCCTTTCGGCCGAAGATCTTGCCAAACAGGAGCAGGAAGGCGTCTTCGGTGACGTCGCCGGCGTGGGACCGGGCCGCAACTGGGCGCATGTTAATTCGGTTGACTACGATCCGACTGACGATTCCATCATCATTTCGTCGCGTCACCAGTCTGCCGTTATCAAGATCGGCCGCGACAAGAAGGTCAAATGGATTCTTTCTTCTCCTGAAGGCTGGCGCGAAGGCTGGGCTGATAAAGTCCTGACGCCGGTGGATAAGGACGGCAAGCCCATTAAGTGCGAAGGCAGCAAGTGCGAAGGCAGCTTCGACTGGAGCTGGACGCAGCATACGGCCTGGCGTATTGACGAAAAGTCCGACAAAGACACTGTCTACATCACGGTATTCGACAACGGTGATGCCCGCGGCATGGAACAGCCGGCATTGGCCGAAGATAAATACACGCGCGGCGTGATCTATAAGATCGATCAGAAGAAGATGACGGTCGAACAGATCTGGGAAGTGGGCAAAGATCTCGGACACGAGTACTACAGTCCGGTGACGGGACTCTGCGGCTATGAGGCCGACAAGAATTCTGTGACGGTCTTCTATTCGACGGCTGGATTGAGCTTCCAGAAGAAGAAGGGAACGGCCGCAGCAGCCACCTCGCCGCATCCGTATCTCTATGAGTACCGTTGGGGTGAAACTCAGCCGGCAGTTGCGCTGAAGTTTACCGATGTCTTCGGTTATCAAGCCTTCCCGATCAGCGTGAAGAAGGCCTTCACGGACAACTAACCTGGGTTTGATCCGCTCTAGGCAATAAAGCGCTGAGAGCCGCAGTACGTCTGTGCTGCGGCTCTCATTATTTTCGTTAAGGGGTGTTTGCCGCGGCTGCCGCCGAACAGACAATGGAACGCACCCATTGATGAAGAGGACTCGCGTCCGTGCGTTCATGCCAAAGAATTTCCGGCGTCCAGAGAAATTGGCTGCCTTCATCAAAATGGAGCAGTTCTATGGGCAGCCAGTTCGAGAGCCTTTGCGCAACGGCAAGCGGAGCGGCTAAAAAACAGTCGTTTTGCAAAATGGTGAAGAATCCGGCAATAAAGTACGGAAGCCGGATGGCTTCAGCAGTTGCCAGATTCATTGAGAGCCGCGTAGGGCTTTCAAAGCCCGATGGACGGTGAATAATGGGGAGCACTTGGCGGAAACCCCGCAGATCACCGGCGGTAATTCGGCCGTCCGGATGGGCGAGCGCCATCGGATGATCTCGGCGTACGACAACGCAGTGCGGACAGGTGAGCAGCCGCTGATGACGAAATCGGTCATTTTTGCGCGCTAAGAAATCCTGACCAAGAATGAAATCGATGTCGCCGGAAGAAAGTTTGCTCAGTGTTTGGTCGTCAAGTTCGGAAACGGAAATCTGCAGACGGGGCGCCTCTTCGGCCAGGCGCTTTAATGCCGGAGCGAGGAGCGCCAGATAAGCGTTGTCCGTGCAGGCGAAGACGAGCCGGCTTTCAATGTCTGCAGGATGAAAGGCGAGCGGATGCTCGAACAGTTTTCCAAGACTTTTGAGTGCAGCTCTGATGTCCGGAAGCAAACGCTCAAGTGTGGGCGTTGCGATCATGCGCGGGCCGCATCGCTGGACAAGTTCATTATTGAAAAGTTTGCGAAGCGATGAAAGCATGCGCGAAGCTTTGGCCACGCTGATGCCTATGCGGGCACTCGTCTTCGTGAGAGATTCGGTTTCGGCAAGGGTTTTGAGGAGCAGAAGGTCTATGTATTTGAGCTCGTGTATGACCGAAGCTGGGGCGGCGGGAATAATCTCGTCGGAAGGGGCAGGCTGCTGAGGCATTGTTTTTTAAAAATTATAAAGGTGATATCTATTATGAACATTTTTGCATCACGCTTTATGAAGAATGCTGTTTCTGCGGGAATTCCCTCAGCCGCAATGAAATAAAGTTTACAAAATAAGAGAATGCAGTTTCTTTCATTATTTTGAAGCCCGAAGAATGATGATTCTTCGGGCTTCAGGTCATTATGAAATAAAGGTGTTTTTAGAAGACTTTGCGTGCGCCGATGGTCCAGCGCCAATTCTCCTGAATTTCGCCGCCGGAAGTACGTTCAAGGTCAACGTAAACGTTGGCGGTGTCGCTGAGCCGGAAGTTGCCGCCGACACCGTATTCAACCCAGGTGCCGCCTAAGTCATCTTTGACCGTGCGGGAGGTGTTGTTTAAGGCTGTCGTTTCAACTTCACCTTGGAAGTCGTGAACAACCGAGAAGCGAGCGTAGATATTGCCCTTGTTTTCCGGGAAGTTGAAACCTGCACGGGCACCCAAGCGTCCAATCAGAGAGTCATAGTCTTTTTGGGAGAAGCGGGTGCCGTTAGATGCCGTGAAATCGTCACCAACGACGCGGCCGTAGATCACTTCAGCCTGCGGTTCAATAAAGGCGAGCTCGGAAAGATTGAACTTGTGTCCCACTTCCGCAGTGACAGCGTAGGCATTGTTGTTGTAGGAACCTGTCATCGTCTGAGCGGTAAAGTCAGCGTCGAGCCGAGCATAACGTGCCGTCAAATCCAGATAGGATCCATTTTCATGCTGCCACACGCCGTAAGCCGTAAAAGCGTAGGCTTTGTTGTCGCCGGAAATGCCGGTCGCTTCAACTGAACCGTCGGTATAGCTGAATGCGCCGCCGATTGTCCAGGCGTCCGCCACCTTAACATCGGCACCGACTTGGATCGTGGTGTTCTTATTGACCTGTCCGGCATCGCCGTACTTCTGTTCAGATCCGAAGACGCGTGCCCAAGCACCGATATTGCCGTTCAGATCGCGGAGTTCACCCATGCGCTTTTGCAAGTTGTTGAGCTCATGACGCCAAGAGAAAACGGCGAGGGAATTAATCGTGTTATATCCCTCAAGCTTTTGGTTGGCTTGAGTTATCAATGAAGTCGTTCCATTCCCATTGTCAACAACCTTCCAGCTGTCAGCGACCGCACCTTCAGCAGCTGAGAGGCTTAGCTTTGTATCAGAGCCGACAGAGGCTTCCAGAGCTTTGACTGCTTCGTCAGCTGACGCATACTTATCGTTCTGGCTGCCAGAAAGAACGGCTTGAGCATCGGTATTCTTGTAGTCACCAATGTTGATGATCTGTTCATCAGCAGTATTAATGAGGAAAGTGCCGCCCGAGCCTTCGAGTGTCTTGCTTGAAATTTTTGCGCCGTCGTTAAGCGTGAGTGTAGATGTGCCGTTGAGCGTGGTGGAAGTCGTTTGAACTGCACCGTTGACATCAACCTTAACGGAATCAGATGCTGTAAGGTTCCCGTCAGTGCCTTTCCACTCGTTAATCACCCAAGAGCCGGAATCCTTAAAGACAATGCTGCTGCCGTCCCCAGTCACTTCGTACTTGCCGGAGGAGGCTGTCGCATCGCCTGCGCCGCCCAAGGTGACAGTTGATGTTCCATCCGTTTGCGAGGCAATAATCGTGCCGATGATATTGGCCGTTTTGTTCACAGTTAAATTAACTGCAGAAATATTGTCGCCTTCGGCTTTTGATCCCGTGCGTTTATTATTGTCGACTTTAATGTCGCCTTTAAGATTAAGCACATCGGCTTCAATTTCTACGGTTGTATTGCGGTCAAAGTTGCTGTTCCCTTTAGCCTCGTTGCCAACATTGATATCCCCGGTCATATCCAGCGTTCCCGCTCTGACACTTAAAGTCAGCTGCTTGTCGGCGTTGCTCATTGTCCCATAAGAGCCGCAAATATTACCGTTAATAGTGAGTTTATTGGCGTCGACATGAACTTCACCCCAGCCGCCGGAACCGATCACGCCGCCCTGGGAATTTGTTGAGCCATCAAGTACTGCTTCATCGGCATAAAGAAACACCTTGTTGCCTTCATTGGCCTGAAGCAGGGCAACGCCGTAATCATCTTTGCCCCAGCCAGTGTGCGCTTCAAAATACCCAATGCGGCGGTCAGCTGAGCCAATGTTGGCGACCGACGAACCATTGCCCTGACGCACATGAATAAATTCATCACCCGTATACGACACGATACGGTCGGCATAAATAGTCAACGTATTGTTCGAACCAGAAAGACGTATGCCGCGGTCACCGCCTTTTTTATCGGTTTGATCGATGACAGAATCACCCAACAATAAGGTGCCCACATCAATGGTGAGAGAACTGTTTCCGCCTAAAACTACAGCGTTGTAGCCTACCCCAGGAGCATTGTTGGCATCATTGGTTGCGGGGTTCTGAGAAATGAATTCAAGAGTTCCGCCAGTAATGGTGCTTTTTTGGCTATTTCCCTCAGTACCCTGAATAAAGAGTTGGGCGTTTGTCCACTCATCGCCATTTTTATTCGAGCTGGAAGTGCCATTAAAAATAAGCTTATCTGCAGAAGATCCTTCCCAACTAGTCTGACCTGTAGAAGCAGGAGTCCAACTTTGACTGGTCCACGTTGTATCGGTTGCTTGAGCGAGAGAGGCGGCAGCAAGCGTCGCTACGGCAATGATCGTTTTTTTCATCAGAATTCCCCAGATTTCCCCGCGTTCAAGCGGGAGGTTGAGTGACTGTACTGAACAGCTTTAAAAAGCTTATGGGGAGAAGAATGCGATTTGTTGACTTGGGGGGGGGGGGTATACCCTACTACATTGCAATGCGCTTATTTTCAGGCTTTAACAAGAAATGGATATTGTTGGATCGACGCAACAAAGGGTTAACCAATACGCTCATTAGGTCAAACCGAATTGGATAGCAAGCGGATAAACTTGACACAGTAAGAGCGACGACTGCCAAACTTGAGAAATTAAATCCGTCTATTCCAAACAACCTGAAATTTTAATAATTCTCAAATAAAAGCCTATTTGTTTGAGAATATTCTAATATCGACTAATGTTTTTCAATCGATATCTCTTTACATAGTACGAAGTAATTATAAATTATCACTTCTGTTCACTTTATTGTTTTTCCAATGCCAAAATTCCGTAACGGTTTGATGGTCATAGCATCCTCAGTAGATACTAAATATAGGAGTTTTTGAAAATCCGATACGACCAGAAGGCCAATTCAGTGAAATTGCTCGGTATTCAAGAGTGTCCAAATTTTTGTGTAAGCCATTTATTGTCTCTCTGTCATGTATGACGGTACTTTGCGACTTCGTTTGGTAAAGCGTTGAAACGATAGCAGAGCACCCTTATATGACATGATATTATTTAGAAATCAATAAGTTGAGCGTTGGCAAGTATCTGCAGGCAATAAAAAGTGTTGGCTAAAGAAAACACATTGTTTACTTAGACCGAAAATTCAGCTCTGAGTGGCGTCAGACACAGATACAGTTAGGGGCACCAAGAAGAAAAAGCGCTCTGATTTCCAAAGGAATTCAGAGCGCTTAGCCACAGCAGAGCTGCCGTTCGTTTTTAAGCCGATGCGCCGAGCTTTTCAACTCTTACGGCGCACACCTTGTATTCCGGTGTACTGCAGATATTGTCGAGTGCCGCCTTAGTGAGCCAGTTGCAGTTGCCGTCCTGAAAATGGAAGGGCATCCAGCTCTCGCCGACATTAGTTTTGTCGGACACGTGAGCGACCGAATCAATAGCGCCGCGCCTTGATGTGACCTTCACGCGGTCGCCGTTGCTGATGCCGAGACGTTCAGCATCCTTCGTGTTGAGCTCAATGAAGGAGCGCCCCGAAATCTCGTTGATGCCTTCCGTTTTGTCGGTCATGGCGCAGGCGTTGTACTGATAGAGCACTCGGCCGGTGGTGAGCATCAGCGGATACTCACTGTCGGGCAGTTCGCTCGGATCACGGTACTGCGCGGTCGAGTAGCGGCCGAGACCTCGGGTGAACTTCCCAACATGGAGAATCGGCGTACCCGGATGATCCGGACCCGTGCAGGGCCACTGCAGTCCCTGACCGGCGTTTTCGGCGCCGTCGAGCCGCGCATGACTGATGCCGGCAAAGGACGGGGTAACCGAAGCAATTTCGTCCATGATCTGAGCGGGCGTGAGATGCGGCTGAGGGTAGCCCATCCGATTCATGATATCGGTGAAGATATCCGTGTCTGCGCGCGTTCCGGGAATTTCCACGGCTTTGCGGATGCGCTGCACGCGGCGTTCGGTGTTGCTGAAGGTGCCTTCTTTTTCGGCATAGCTGCGTCCCGGGAGCACAACGTCGGCATACTTTGCCGTTTCTGTGAGGAAAAGCTCATCCACCACCAGGAATTCAAGGTTCTTGAGGGCCTTGATGACGTGATGCGTGTCTGGGTCGGTGCGCACTGGGTCTTCGCCGAAAATGAAGAGTCCCTTTACTTCGCCCTCGATCATCTTGGGGAAGCAGTCCGTGGCATAGAGTCCTTTGAATCTCGGGAGCTGAGTTCCCCATGCTTTTTCAAATTTCTCAACGATGCCGGTGGCAGCGATTTTCTGGTAGCCCGTGAGATCGCCCGGAGATGCCCCCATGTCGCAGGCGCCCTGAACGTTGTTCTGGCCGCGAAGCGGATTGATGCCGCAGCCGGGACGGCCGTATTTGCCGGTCACCATGGCGATGTTGGAGAGCGACATCACGCCTTCGGTGCCCGAAGAGTGCTCGGTGACGCCTAAGCAGTAGACAATTGCGGCGCGGTCCGCGCGGCCGTAAAGACGCGCGGCGGCAATGAGGTCGCGCGGGTCAATCGCGCAGATTTGAGCGACGCGCTCCGGCGTGTAAGCCTCGACCATCGCTTTGAGGTCTGCGAAACCTTCCGTGCGGCACTCAATGAACGCGTGGTCGATCAAGTCGTCATGAATAAGCTGACGGACGATACCGTTGGCAAAGGCGACGTTCGTGCCGGGTTTGAGTTTGATGTGCAGGTCGGCCGTTTTGGACAGACCGATATCGCGGGGATCAACGACAATGAGCCGCGTGCCGCGGGCGACCGCAGCGCGAAGCTGCATGCCGATCACCGGATGCGCCTCTTCGGGGTTGGAGCCCACGAGCAGGATCACCTGAGCGTTTTCGCAGATATCGGAAATGGGATTGGTCATCGCGCCGGAGCCGAGCGTGCGCTGCAGGCCGGCAACCGATGGCCCGTGGCAGACGCGGGCACAGTTGTCGACGTTGTTGGTCTCAAAAACCGTGCGCGCCATCTTCTGGAGCATGTAGATGTCTTCATTGGCCGAACGCGCGCAGGCAAAAGCTGCGATGGCGCTCCCGCCGTGCCGGGCCTTGATTTCGCCGAAGCGCCGCGCAACCAGATCGAGCGCCTCATCCCAGGAGGCGGGTTCAAGTTCGCCGGTGATTTTGCTGCGGATGAGGGGCGTCGTCAGGCGCTGAGGCGAATGAACGAAGTCAAAGCTCGCCGATCGTCCTTTCACGCAGAGAAGCCCGTGATTGGTCGGACCGTCCAGAGCTTCAGTGTCGACAATGCGGCCGTTTTTCACCACGAGGTTATATTGGCACCCGGTAGCGCAGTGCGGACAGGTCGTCCGCACGCGCTGGATTTCCCAAGAACGGTATTGGCGGCGGCGCTTCATGGTGATGGCGCCTGTTGGGCAGGCCCCTGCGCAGTTGCCGCAGGACTCGCAGTTCGTGCTTTTCCAGTCTTCGGCGAAAGGCGCAAGAATGGAGGTGCGCACGCCCCTGCGGCCGGTGATCAGGGTGTGGTTGCCCGCAGCGTTGTTGCAGGCGCCTACGCAGCGCTGGCATCGAATGCAGAGCGCGGGGTTAAAGGCAATGAAGGGGTTCGAGTCGAGGATCGGTCCCCCGGCGGGCTTAACGTCAAAGGGCGTCGTTTCAACGCCGAGCTCTCGGCAGCGGTCCTGCAGTTCGCAGCTGCCGTTTTTCGGACAGCTGAAACAGTACTGGGTGGTGTTGAGTCCGTGGTCGGCGATGATGAGCTGAAGTGCCGTGCGGCGTGCCGCAGTGATCGCATCCGAATTTGTGTGCACGACCATGCCGGGCTTGACGAGGGTGTTGCAGGAGGATACAAGGCCGGCGGTGCCTTCGACCTCAACCACGCAGAGCCGGCAGGAGCCAATGGAGCTCACATTCTTCAGGTAGCACAGCGTCGGAATATGAAGACCGGCGCTGCGCGCAGCTTCGAGAATGGTGGTGCCTTCTTTGACGGAGACAATCCTGCCGTCGATCGTAAAGTCAAACATATTGGATTCTCCCGCCGCAGGACGCACCTGCACCGAAACAGTCGCAGCGCAGGCAGCGGCCGCATTCTTGCTGCACTTCTTCACTGCTCATGCCGATTTCGACTTCATTGAAGTCGCGCTTTCTGAATTTGACCGGCCGCTCGATCAGATTGACGCGCCCTTTGGGCGTGCGGTCATTCATACGCGGAGGCGGCGCTGCAACGCCGCAGTCGAGGTAATGGTGAAAGCCGAGCATTTCATCAATGTTGCGGGCGGCGACCTTGCCGGCGCCCACGGCCTTGATGACGGTGGTGGGACCGCTTTGGCAGTCGCCGCCGACAAAGACATTGGAAAAACCTTCGGCAGCGAGGAATTCGTCCGTCGTAAAAGCGCCCCAGTGCGTCTTCATGCCGAAGGCTTCAAAGGGCGAGGAAACCACATCCTGACCGACGGCTGCCACGATAAGGTCTGCCTCAAGGCGCTCAACGGGCTTTTGCGCATTGACGACGCCGGGGCGGCCGCGCGAGTAGGCGCTGATCATCTGCGGCTGCATCATGAGCGCCGTGCAGGCGCCGGATGCATCGACTTCAATGGAAACCGGCGCCTGAAGCGGGAGCATCTCGACGCCCTCAGCAACGGCGCTTTCGATTTCTTCCTTGAGCGCCGTCATGTCTTCAATGCGGCGGCGATAGACCAGATTCACCTCGGCAGCCCCCGCGCGCACCGCGGTGCGAACGCAGTCCATGGCAACATTGCCGCCGCCGATTACTGCAATCTTTTTGCCGCGGTAGTCCGGGTAGACGCCGTCGCCGATACTGCGCAGCATATCCACGGCGGAAATGACGCCTTTGGCGTCTATCCCGGGCAGACGAAGCTTTTTAGCCGCATGTGCGCCGATGGCGACGAAGACAGCATCGCAAGTTTGCGAAAGCGCCTTCATTTCGTCGGTGCCGACGGGGCTCTCGAGATGGACATTGATGTTGCCCACGCCGAGAATGGCCCGGATGTCTTCGTCCAGACGCTCGCGCGGGAAACGGTAGGCAGGAATGCCGTAGCGCATCATGCCGCCCAAGTGCTTCTTTTCTTCATAGAGCTCCACCGTATGCCCCATGAGCGCGAGGAAATAGGCGCAGGTAAGGCCGGCCGGGCCGCCCCCGATGACGGCGATCGTGCGTCCGGTATCAGGCTGACGCTTCGGGGTCGGAACGGTGTCGGCAGCCGCCTGATCGCAGGCGTACTTTTTGATGGCGCGGATATTGATCGGCGCATCAATGAGCGTGCGGCGGCAGCGTTTTTCGCAGGGATGCTCGCACACATAGCCGCAGGCAGTCGGAAAAGGATTGTCTTTTCGGATCAGAGCAACGGCTTCAGCGCTGCGGCCTTCGGCCACGAGCGCGATGTAGCCCGGCACGTCAACGTGCGCAGGACAGAAGGTTTCGCAGGGCACCGACTGAGCGATGCCCTTCTGGCAGCTCTGCTCTTCCGTGTGGTGCTTAAATTCGTCAGCAAAGCGGGTGAGGCTCTCGAGCACCATCTGCGCAGCGTCGTAACCGATGGCGCAGTCCGAACCCAAGCGGATGAATTCCGCCAGTGTTTTGAGCCGGCCGAGATCTTCGGGCTGAGCTTCGCAGTCCACGATGCGGCGCATAAGCTTGGCAAGCTGAGGAAGGCCGTCCCGGCACGGCACACATTTGCCGCAGGTCTGCAGCGCACTCGCTTCAAGGAGGCTCAGCTGCAGCGCAAGCGCGCATTGTCCTGGAGGCGTGGCTTCGATGCGCCGAGCAAAACCGTGCATGGTTTCTTCGTTGCGCGCATCAGTCACAGGGATGGAATGAACGGATAGTCTGGCCACGAACTTCTCCTCGATCTTCATGGCTTGCACCGTGATATAGCTTTATGAATAGGTGCAGGTGGTTGGGGCAGAAGAGCTTGGCAGACTGTACTCACGTTATCCCTTAGCTCTTTGGAGCGGCATTGTATCTTCCGATTGAACGTCTGAGAAGTTCAACCCGCATATCTTTATAAACCTGGGAAAATTTCAGCCTTCAGGGATTGATGCGAAGGAATTAAGCCGTTTGACGTATAAATAATGAAATCCGCTGCGGCAGTAGGGGGATAGACAGCAAAAGCTGTTCCTTATATAACAGATAGTCTGCGCCTGATGTTTGGGAGCCCAGAACGCAGAAGACGATCAGCATCCCTGCAATGAGAATTGCAACCAATCGCAAAGACACAATGCGGAAAAAGCTGATTGAAATCCTGCAAAAGACTGCGGCAGAGGGAATTTCAGCCGACAATGATCTTGCCGGCAAAATTCCGCCATGATAGGACAATCCCCTACATCTTCCGTATTGGTTGTATATTTGCAGTCCGTTGAGGGTTATCCCTGATTTTTGACCATCTTCCTGAGACGGCAGGGATCGCCCGCAGATGCAAAACGCAATAAAGGAGATCACCATGATTCGCACGTTTGCCGCTCTTGCTGCTCTTTTGACTGTCGGTGCCGTTCAGGCTGCCGATATGAATATGGATATGTCCGGCCATGAACATCACATGATGGCGGGGGACCATTCCATGCATATGGCCGCACAGAGCCCGGCTGTTCAGGCTGTCGGCGTTGTCAAGGCTATTGATGCAGCCAACGGCAAGGTCACGATTGAGCATGAACCCATTGCTGCTCTGCAGTGGCCGGCCATGACGATGCGCTTTACCTTCAAGGACCCCAAGCTCGTTGAAGGTCTGAAGGCTGGCGACAAGATTCACTTTACCTTCACGCAGGAAGGTCAGCTCTCGGTCCTCCAGAGCATCGAACGCTGATTGCCCCAAGCACTGCCGGACTCTGCCGCGCACTGATCCGCCGCTCCCCCGGGCTTCTGGCCGAAACGCAGCAGCGCTTCAGTCCGCTTGCTTTGGCCGGCAAGTTTCTGCTTGATCGACCCTCAAGCCGTCATCCCTCGCCGGGACGACGGCTCTCCTCGTATTCCCCTTTTTTGTCAGCCGCCCAATCGCCGCATCGACAAAATGACTGACGGACCGTTCCCATGACGTCGCCTTCCCCGTCCACCTCATCTTCCCCATCGACTCAGACCGGCCGCAGTCCGGTGCTCACGGTGCTTGCTGTGGTTGTCGCTTTAGCTGCCGGCGCTGCTGCCGGCGGATATGCCGTTTGGCGGCACCAGTCTTCACTCGAACATTTCGCGCAGCGGCTCGGGCTCCTTGAATCGACATCAGCTTCCGGAGCGCATTCGGCCTCAGCAGCCCCGCAGACGCCCGCAGGCGTCAAGCTCGCGCAGCCCGATGCCGACGGCAAACCCGTGCTTTATTGGTATGACCCGATGAAGCCTGACGTGCATTTCGACAAACCCGGTCCTTCGCCCTTCATGGATATGGACCTCGTGCCGAAATACGCCCCCGTCGGCGCTGCCGCAGCAAAGCCCAAAGCCAAGGTGAAGCTCGCCGAACCGGATGCTGACGGCAAGCCCGTGCTCTATTGGTACGATCCGATGAAGCCCGACGTGCACTTTGAGAAATCCGGTCCGTCGCCCTTCATGGACATGGATCTGGTGCCGAAATACGCCTCCCAAGCCGATTTATCGGGCGGCGAGGATGAAAATCTTGAGCCTCAGGGCGTTGTCATAGATCCGACGCTCACCGCCAATCTGGGTCTGAAGACGGCAAAGGCCGAGGCGGGGCAGCTCTCGCTTTCGCGCTGGTTCCCGGCGGAAGTGCTCGTCAACGGCCACCATACGGCTCAGGTGCAGGCTCGGGCAGAGGGGTTTGTGGAGTCTGTCGCGCCGGTGACGGTCGGTGACTTTGTCAAAAAAGGGCAGCCGCTCGCTCAGCTGACCATCCCGTCATGGGTGGAGATGCAGAGTGAATATCTGGTGCTCGTTGAATTAAAGCGCAGCCGTGCTGAGCTCGACGCAGTGCTTTTGCGCCTCAAGCTTGCCGGCATGCCCGATGCCGACATTGAAGCGCTTCGCCGTACGAAGAAAGTCCGCACGAGCTTTCATATTGCCGCTCCGATTGACGGCGTGCTGACCGCTTTCGCGCTGAAAAACGGCATGAACGTCACGAAGAGCGATGCGGTAGCCGCGGTTGAAGGACTCGATCCGCTCTGGGTAACGGCTTCGGTGCCGGAGCGCTATGCGCCGTATCTGCCTCAAGCGAAGTTTAAGCTCTCCGTTGACGCCTTCCCCGGCCGCATTTGGGAGGCTTCTGCGCCGACAGTGTTGCCGGAGGGCGAAGCGGCTACGCGTACGCTGAAGCTGCGGTTTTCGGTCGACAACCCCAATCTTGAACTGCGCCCAGGGATGACGGCCAAGCTTCTGCTTGCGGCGCCGGGGGCCCAAGGCATTCTCGTGCCCTCGCAGGCGGTGATTGACGACGGACGAAATCCCCGCGTGATCGTGCGTGAAGGCACGCGCTTCATTCCGAAGTCCGTGCGCATCCTCGGTGAATCGTCCGGACAGACAGCGCTTGCCTCGGGTGTTCAGCCCGGCGAAGACGTGGTGGTATCGGGCGTCTTCCTGATCGACAGCGAAGCCAATATTGAAGGGGCGCTTGCCCGCATGCAGCCGGCTACCGATGGCCTGAGCGCCAATGAGGGCGCTGCGGCGCCCATGCCGATGCCCGCAGATCCTATGAAACCGGCTTCGCCGGATGAAGCTCAAAGCGAGCCGAAGGGCAGCATGCCGCAGGGTATGACTCACGGAGCGCCGGATGAGTCTCTCGGAACAGCGTCCAAGCCTCAGACGGTGCTCGACCTCAGCAGTCCGACGCCCTCGGCGGCAACACAACCCCAAGGAGCCGCGAAATGATTGAACGCGTCATCCGCGCCTCGGTTGAAAATCGCGTACTCGTTCTTTTCGGCGCGCTTTTGCTCGCGATCGCCGGCATCGTTGCGGTGCTGAAGACGCCCGTGGATGCGCTTCCCGACCTTTCCGACGTTCAGGTCATCATTAAGACCGATTACTCGGGACAGGCGCCGGAGATTGTTGAGAACGAGGTGACGTATCCCATCAGCACGACGATGCTCTCCGTGCCGGGTGCCTCGACCGTACGCGGCTTTTCACTCTTCGGCACCTCTTTTGTCTACGTTCTTTTTGAGGACGGAACGGATCTTTACTGGGCGCGTTCGCGCGTGCTGGAGTCGCTTAATTCGGCTGCAGGGAAACTCCCGAGCGGCGTCACGCCCGAACTCGGCCCGGACGCCACCGGTGTGGGCTGGATCTATCAGTACGCTTTGGTGGACAAATCCGGAAAGAACGATTTGGAAAGCCTGCGGGCGCTCCAGGACTGGTTTCTCAAATATGAACTCAAGACCATCCCGGGCGTAGCCGAAGTGGCGAGCGTGGGCGGCGCCGTGAAGGAATATCAGATCATTCCGGATCCGGTCAAGCTCGAGCAGTACGGCGTTACGGTGGGCGACATCAAGACGGCGCTTTCCGCTTCGAATCAGGAAGCGGGCGGCGGTTCCATCGAGATGGGCGAAAGCGAATTCATGGTGCGCGCTCAGGGGTATCTGAAGACGCTTGACGACTTCCGCTCCATCGTGCTCAAAACAAATGCTTCGGGAACGCCGACGGTTTTGGGCGACGTCGCTCAGGTTCGCCTGGGGCCGGAAATGCGCCGCGGCATCGCGGAGCTTGACGGCGAGGGTGAAGTCGCGGGCGGTATTATTTTGCTCCGTACCGGCGGCAACGCCCGTGAAGTCATTGCTGCTGTGAAGACGCGCCTTGAGGAACTTAAGAGTGCGCTCCCCGAAGGCGTGGAAATTGTGCCGGTTTATGACCGAAGTTCACTCATTGACCGTGCCATCCAAAACCTCACGCATAAGCTCATTGAGGAATTCATCGTCGTTGCGCTCGTCTGCGCCATCTTCCTGTGGCATGTGCGCAGTGCACTGGTGGCGGTGATCACACTGCCGCTAGGTCTCGCACTCGCTTTCATTGCGATGCACTTTCAGGGGCTTAACGCCAACATCATGAGCCTCGGCGGTATTGCAATTGCCGTGGGCGCTATGGTTGATGCGGCCATCGTCATGATTGAGAACGCCCACAAGCATATTGAAGCTTGGGAGGAGGCGCATCCTGGGGCAGATCTTGCCGGCGCGGAGCGCTGGCAGGTCATCACGGAAGCTGCGGTAGAGGTGGGACCGGCGCTCTTTATGAGCCTCCTTATCATCACGCTTTCCTTCATTCCGATCTTCACGCTCGAAGGCCAGGAAGGGCGTCTCTTCGGGCCGCTCGCCTGGACGAAGACGTGGTCGATGGCCGCCTCGGCCTTCCTGGCTGTGGTGCTCGTGCCGGTGCTGATGGGACTTTGGATTCGCGGCAAGATTCCGCCCGAAGACAAAAATCCCCTGAACCGCTGGCTTGTGCGTCTTTATCAGCCGCTCCTCATGGGCGTGCTGCGCCGGCCGAAGACGACGCTCTTTGCGGCGCTCTTGGTGCTTATCGGCGGCCTATATCCGGTGGAAAAGCTGGGCGGCGAATTTCTGCCCCAGATTGCCGAGGGCGATATTCTTTATATGCCGTCTACGCTCCCGGGGGTGTCTTCATCTGAAGCTGCAGCCATGCTGCAAAAGACCGACAAGCTCATCCGTACCGTTCCGGAAGTCGCTACGGTCTTCGGCAAGGCCGGCCGCGCCGATACGGCAACTGACTCGGCGCCTTTGGAGATGATTGAAACCACCATTCAGCTCAAACCCGAAAGTGAATGGCGCCCCGGCATGACGATGGAAAAGATTATCGACGAGCTCGATAAGACCGTTCGTCTCCCGGGTTTGGCCAACTTGTGGGTGATGCCGATTCGAAACCGTATCGACATGCTCTCCACCGGTGTGAAGAGCCCCATCGGCATTAAGGTGTCCGGACAGTCGCTTGCCGACATCGACGGCGCTGCCGAGCAGATTGAAGAGGCCGCGAAGACGGTTCCGGGCGTTGTATCAGCTATTGCTGAACGACTGACGGGCGGACGCTACGTTGAAGTCAGCGTAGATCGTCTCAAGGCTGCCCGCTGGGGGCTCACCGTTGCCGGCGTGCAGAGCTACGTCAAGTCCGCCGTCGGCGGAGAGATGGCGGGCGACGTCGTCGACGGGATCGCGCGCTATCCGATCACGATCCGCTTTCCGCAGAGCTGGCGCGATTCGCCTGAAGCGCTCCGCAATCTGCCGATCATTTCCGGGTCCGGTCAGAGTCTGACTTTGGGGGATGTGGCTGAAATCCGCACGTCTCTCGGTCCCTCGATGCTGCGTACGGAAAATGCCCGGCCGGCTGCCTGGGTCTTTGTCGATGCCCGTGATCGCGACATGGCGTCGGTAGTGGGTGATCTTCGTGAAGCTATTGCCAAGTCAGTGTCTCTGAAGCCGGGCGTGTCCGTGGCCTTCTCGGGGCAGTACGAATTGATGGAGCGCGCCAAGGATCGCCTGACGCTGATGGTGCCGATGACCATCCTCATCATCTTTGTGCTGCTCTATCTGGCGTTCCGCCGTTTTGCAGAGTCGCTCCTTATTTTGGGCAGTCTGCCTTTCGCACTTACGGGCGGCATTTGGCTCCTTTATCTATTGGGCGACCGACTGTCAGTGGCCGTGGGTACGGGCTTCATTGCCTTGGCGGGTCTCGCGGCAGAGTTCGGGGTGGTGATGATCGTCTACCTGCGGCATGCCGTGCAGAACGATAAGTCCTTGGCCGATCCCAAGACCTTTACGGTGGAGGCGCTTGACCGAGCTATTGATCATGGCGCGGCGCTTCGAGTTCGTCCAAAGACCATGACGGTGGCTGTGGTGCTCGCCGGTCTGATTCCGATTTTGGTGGGAACAGGCGCCGGCAGTGAGGTGATGAGCCGCATCGCCGCGCCGATGGTGGGCGGCATGGTAACGGCGCCGCTCCTTTCGCTCTTTGTTATTCCCGCGGCCTGGAAGCTCATCATGCTGCGGCGCAGGAAGCTGTAAGGCGAAACGCCGCAAAGTCTTATGCATCGGCCGGTCTGCTTGCAGATCGGCCGATGTGTTTAGGTGCGCCCGGCAGCGCACGTGTGATTGTGTGGTGAAAGTCCACTGTCCGCCCGGTCGCGGGAAGGACCGAGCAACTCGGCAGAGTCGAGGAGGCAACGAATCGATGAAGGAAGCCGATAGCAAACCGCCAGCCTGACAAACAGGAATCGGATATGAGGCACAAGGTCTGGGAGAGCTGTCTTAATTCAGTTAACCCCGTAGCGGCACGGAAAGGCGATGTGTAGATCCGACAGGTAGGGCGCGAAGCGCATGTGTGATACCCGGGGAGATCCCTGTCGATGCCCGCGAGGGCTACCGATGCCGCAAGGCAGAGGGATGTTGACAGGGAAGTCAGCCGAGGTCGTAGTAGAGGCCGAACCTCGAAGGACCGAATCTAAAGTGTGTGAGTAGGCCGTTCACTCTCGCGTAAGTCGGTGGCCGAAGGCGAACAGCAGGGATCTCAGGTGAGTACCTCGCCGCCGAGGAGAAAGGACCGGAAGTCCCGACTCTGAGGGAGGCGCAAATGGGCAGAGACCAAAGCGGCGAATGAAAGGCGGACGAAAGCAAGGAGGAAATATTCAGTGATCACACTGGATCAGGTGCTCTCAGGGAGAAACATCCTGCGAGCCACCAAACAGGTGGTTTCCAATAAGGGGGCTCCGGGCATCGACGGCATGACTGTCGACCAATACGAAGCTCACCATCGGAGACACTGGCGGAGCATTGCCGAACACATCAGGGCGGGAAGCTATATTCCGGCTCCGGTGCGTCGCGTGGATATTCCCAAGCCGAACGGAGGGACGAGAATGCTCGGCATTCCGACGGTGCAGGACCGCGTGATACAGCAGGCAATAGCTCAGATACTTGTCGAAGCCTATGACCCCCACTTCTCAAACTCAAGTTACGGGTTCCGCCCTGGCCGAAGCGCCCTCGAAGCGATCGAACAGGCCTCTCGGTACATCAAGGAGGGAAAGAACTGGGTGGTGGAGATGGACTTGGAAAAGTTCTTCGACACCGTGAACCACGACCGCTTAATGGCGCGCCTAGCTAAACGGATCAAGGACAAGGCCCTGCTGAAGCTAATTGGGCGTTATTTACGCAATGGCATCATGCAGAACGGTCTTGTCTCGACCCGAGAGGAAGGTACGCCGCAAGGCTCGAACCTTAGCCCGATTCTGTCGCTGATCGTCCTCGACGAGCTCGACAAACACTTGGAGAGCCGAGGGTTGAGTTTCTGCAGATATGCTGACGACTGCAACCTGTTTGTCAGTTCTCGGCAGGCCGGGGAACGTGTACTGGAAAAGACGATTAAGTTCATAGAGGGAACGCTCAAACTGCGGGTGAATCGCAGCAAGAGCGGCCTCTTTCGTCCTTCGAAGTCCAAATTTCTCGGATATACGTTCGTGGGAACGTCAGGGGCGCCGCGTGTCGCTAAGGCGAGCTTTGCACGACTTATGTATATAAGCTCAAGCCGATCCTGCGTCGAGGCCGCGGAAGATCCCTCTTGGGAACGATCAAGGCCTTGACGATGATCCTGCGCGGATGGAGAACCTATTACGCGCTGGACGATCGGAAAGAGGTCTTCGAACGTATCGACATTCACATTCGCCGGCATCTGCGCAAACTGATCTGGCGGGCATGGAAGCGTCTCAAAACTCGGGAACGAGAGCTGAGACGCAGAGGACTGCCAAGCGAACAAGCATGGAAATCGTCCGTCAATGGACGCGGCCCATGGTGGAACGCCAACGCCCCTCACATGCTCAAAGCATTTCCCAACAGCGTCTTTCGACGAATGGGGCTCTACAGTCTCTTGTCAAAGGCTTAACCACTGAATCCACGACCTAACTTTAGAAACCGCCGGATGCCGAACGGCACGTCCGGTGGTGTGGGAGGGAGCGAGGTGCAAACCCGCGCTCTACCCGATTAAGCGCACGATATTCAGAAAATATGCCGCAGAGTGTGCTTATGTAAGCTCACGCTCTTGTCGAGAAGAATGATCCTATGGAACTGAATGAACTGCGGCATGAGCCGGCAGAAGATGTCGCAAGTTTTGTATTCCCGCAAAAAGCAAAGCCCCCGCAAGCCGTCCAAAGATTGCGGGGGCAGACTAGTAGGATTCCTAAATCGACAGGAAGGCTCTGGCAAACTTGTCGATTAGGAACCTTCTAGATCGATAGGCCGATTAGAACTTGTGGATCAAACCGGCGATGACTTCAGTAGCCGAAGGCTTTCTGTCGCCAAGATCATCCTTCGTATAAGCGGCTGCGGCATATACGCTGGTGCGCTTCGAAAGTGAGTAGTCGTAGCCGCCGGCAATGTTCCAACGCTTGCCATCGATGTCGCTGTCCTTGACGTCCTCAGCATCCATGTAGCCAACATGTGCTTTAAACGTGCCGCCAAAGGCAGGAACTGCAGCGCCGAGGGAGAATCCATAGCCTTCAAGGCCGTTTTCAGTCACATAGCCTTTTCCGAACGTACCGTCTTCTTCGTAGCTTTTCTGGCCAACACCACTTGCGTTGTCAAAGTACTGTCCCATGGCATAGATACGAATAACCCCAAAGTTGTAGTTGCCGCCCACTGTAACTGTCAGGGAGTCATCGTCAATCTTCGACTTGTAGCTGCCATATGAGGCATAGTTAATAGAATCGACGGTTGCGACAAGCTGAAGATCCCCGATGTCGTAGGTGGCGCCAATGCCGTAGTAGCGGTTCACGGAGGATTGGCCTTCAACACCATCTTTCTGCGAGATGGAATCGTTCTGGAAAGAGTACTGTGCGTAGACCTTAGCACCTGCAAAAGCCGGCGTTACATAGGTAACGGTATTGTCGAATCGGGTCCAGCCATTGGCCGTAACGAACTTCGTGCCAATCGAATCACCCCACCCCGAAGAGAACGGCGAGACGCGGCCGAGCAGGCCATAGGAGCCGTTGGAGCTGGCGAGCTGACCAACACGACCAAAGGACAGCGTACCAAAAGCACCGGTGACGAAGAGGTTGGATTCACGACCGAAGAGACGGTCAGAATTGTCCATCTTGCCGTCATCAGCAGTAAAGCCATTTTCGAGAACAAAGCCGACCTTCAGGCCATTGCCGAGGTCTTCCGTGCCTTTCAATCCGAAGCGAGAGCCAGAATTCTGGCCGCTCTTCATCTGGAAAGTATCTTGTGCATCTTTATCGGCAGTGTCACCGTCAACATGTTCATAGGAGAAGCCGTAGTCCACCAAGCCGTACAGCGTGACGTCGGCAGCCATAGCAGAACCCGCAAATGCGCCAAGAACGGCGAGAGCAGCAAGTGTCTTTTTCATTTTTCAGAGCCTTATGTGAGCAATGAAGTATCCTGCTCAAGGGGTCGAGCAGGTCTTTTGTCAGGAGGCGAAGTTTCTATTTGGGCTTGTCATCTTTATTCAGGGAGCAAGTCTTTCCAAGGAACTTCTTTTCCTTAAGAACCCTAGTCAACAATGATTAGGGGACGCTGCAAATCATCCTGTACCCCCCCCCCCCCTTGCAACCGGGTAATCCCCTAGTTAAATTCTAACAGTTTATTTTCAGAAATAAAATCTCAAACAAGGCGATCTGTAGATGTTTTCAATAAACAACAGGTTGAAGGTTTACACAAAGCAGCAGTGCATGAATAAACAATGACCTTGCCTGCTTGTCTGACTCAAAAGTTTGTTCTTCCATGTCAGATTCTGTTTGACAATCCAACTCGGGGAATTGGAGTTTTCGATTCGTTGTCGAGTGTGGGTAGTTGTTGTTTGCAAACTACTCACGGAACTGAAAGTATCGTTTACTGATTATGTTTCTAGAACAAAGCTCAGAAAATATACGGAATACTAAAAATAAAATAAGTTTTTAAGTCGAATCTTGACAGATAAGGGGGGGTAGGTTTTAAAAAAAAATCAACTACTTAGTTGGCTTTTTAATGGGTGCCGGAGCCCTTGCTTTGACATCTAGCCTCTCATCTTGTATCAAGGTTAAAGATGAATAAAACATTCAAGACGATTTGGAACGCTGTTCGCAGCGCTTATGTGACAGTCAATGAGACTGTAGCCGGTGCGAGCCAGCGCGGCGGAGCTCGCCGCGCGGCGACATTGATGACGGTGTCGGTAGGAGCTGCTCTTGTGTCCGGGATGGCGGCAGCAGGTGTTCAAAAATATACTGGTACGGATGGGCAATGGTCCTGGACCTTCTACAACTTTGAAAATGGAGGCTACTACGATTATTTTGCGTCCGTGAAGCAGTTCACCGCCGATAACGAGACCATCTCGGGAGCGGTTGACAAGGTTTTCACCAATGATGATCTCAAGCTGCTGCAGACTGTGGACGCTACAGGCGAACTAGGATCGAGCGCCCCCAGCTTTGCTCAGTACAAGGATAAAGTTGATCTTTGGTCTGTGATTGCAGGTGCATCGGTTCAGACGTCGAGCGAGACAGCAGTACAGTGGTCAGATGCCGCCATTAGCATCAAAACTGACGCACTCGGACGCAAGGATGGTGATACTCCATATACCGTGATGGGCACTGCGGTGAGCGACGGGGCCATTACCTTTACGGGAGCATCAACGACAATTTCTGCAGAAAATGCTGCTCAAAATCCCGCAGATCCGACAGACTCGGATTCCGATCGAATGAATGCCATCGGCGTCGGTTTTGATAACAGCCTGGGGCAAAACGCAGAAATTACGACTCGCACGGTTCAGTTCAATGCGGCTACAACAGCTATTTCAGCCAAAGTAACGGGGTTGGCAGACGGTCTTGCTGTTGGTCTCTACGGCGCAATGAACACAAAGTCCAAGCCGATCGTTGAAATCAACTCTGATACAACGATCACAGCGGTCAACGAACGAGCGAATGCAAATGCCTACGGCATTTGGATGGACTACACCGATGGAACTCAAAACAATCATCGTATCTGGAACGACCCCGGCTCAGTGACGGTTGCTGCAGGCAAAACGCTCACTATTACTGCAGAGGGTAAATCCGCTGTTGGGGCAATGATTGACGTCGGCACGCTCAAAATTAATGGTGCCGCCAACCTTACTGCCAAGGGCACAGACAACGCTTACGGCCTTCTCGTTCGCGGTCATGGTCATGCCATTTTCAATGGTGAAACAACTATTGGCACAGACGGTACCGGCAGTGGCGCTCAGGCAGCAGTCGTTCTTGTGCGCAATGGTGCGGAAAGTGTTTTTGAAGATGACTGGACGAAAGGGTACGAAGCTGAAAACTCAGAGTATGGAATTCCAGCTCCCGAGACCACAGCCGAATTCAATGGCAAAACAACACTGAACGGCAAGGTTTCGCTCGGTGACAACACGACCTTGAAAATCGGCGGCGATGTTACGGTCAATGGCGACTATGTGAGCAATGGCGTAACGTCAGGAAGCGGCAGTCTCACCATTGTCAACGGTCAAAATACCGTCTTCACACAGGCATCTAATGCTGTCAGTGCCCAAACGAGTACATCAAAAGATATCAATGTCAGTCTTCAGCTTGGCAAGCTGACTATCAGCGGCGGCGAGGTCACTAATAACGCCAATATGCTGATTAGCGATACATTGGCGATTACCGGCAATGCAGTTTTCATCAACGGTTCAGCAAGTGACGAAACAGATGATATCTGGGTTAAAACAATTACCCTTGATGAAGGCTCTACACTTCGGCAGACCGGCGGGATGCATTTCCAAGTGGGTGTTGTCGGCGGCACCTGGGCGGAGGAATCAAAAGAGTTCTATGACTTGGCAGGCAATACAGCAGAAGACGATACAACAGAGCTGCTGTTGAAATTAGGTTTGGATACTGATACTCCTGCCGAACAGAAACTGGAATTAGCTGGCGGTCACTTCACAACAGTCGGGTCAAATGAGAAAGCGCAGGTCAAAGCAGTAGAGCTGCTGAAGAACTATTCGGTTGCCTACACCAAGGGCACCTACGATTACAGCAAATTCACTGTCAATACTGACGGTAATCGCACTGACGACGACAAAAATCTGCGGATTGCCGGTGCTTCTGTAACGACCGAGACTTTGACCCTCACAGCAGGTTCTGCCGCGGTTGAATCGGGCTCATTGTCTGTAGCCAAGCTTATCAGCAACGGTAAATTCGAAATGTCTGTAGCCGATGCAGGGACCATGGCGGTTGAGAGCTTCCAAGGACAGCAGAATGGTGATTTCACACTCATCGCTGGCAAGATGGCGGTTGAAGCATTGGATCTCACCAGCGGCAAACTCACGATCAACGATACTGCGACGCTGGCAACTTCTTCGGACCAGATATTTAAAATCGGACTGGATGCTGAAGGTAAGGAGGAAAGTGCAGGAAGTAAGAACTGGGAAAACCTTGTTTTTACTGGGGGCACGCTCACACTTACAGACGAAAAATACAACGCCAATTATGCGGATAGTGTTAAAGATATCCTTGGTTCAGATACTCAAGTTACGTATCTGGGTGAGCTCGTCGGCGGTCTAACCCTTGATCAGGCAGCATCTATCGGCGGTGTTCACGCTAACACCGAAATTGATGCTACGGAAAATGTCGACAAAGACGGGACGGTCAGTGTTCAGGCGGATGTCGGCGGCAAGACCATCAATGTTGGCAGTGCCTCGAAGGTGGAAGTCACCTCAAATACAACACTGACGCTCGTTGGCAGCAGTGGTGATGAGCTGATTAACTTCTCAAGTACTGGCGACAAAGCAGTCGATATTCAAGGCACGCTTAAACTCGGCAGTGTCAGTGTTGAGACGAGCGGTAAGTTGACCTCGACCGTTAATGTCGAGGGTACGGTTGCTGTGGAGAATGGTTCGTTCGATCTCACTAAGCTGACAACAGGGACGACTTCAAGTACTACAGCTGCGATTGAAGTCAATAAGGGTAGTCTCAATGTCGGTACGCTCGAATTGAATAACGGCAAGGCCACAATTTCAGTGTCTGACGATGCCAAGATGAAGGTTGATGAACTCGCCGCTAAAGCGGGTGAACACATCATTACCGGTGCTGTCGAGGTAGGCAAACTTGCTCAGGACGCTGCAAATGCATTGATTCAGATTGGCACTACTGGTGAGAGCGGCCTGAAAGGGGCGCTCACTATCGCTGAGGGTGGTTTGAAAGGACTTAAGTTCTTCCTCGATCCGACTTGGAAGGACGGCATGGAGGTCACGGATGCCTCTAGTCTCCGTATTGCTGAAACCAATGTGGATGGTCAGATCGTCGTTGGTCAAAACAGCTACGTTTCGCTCGGTACAACCGATGATTCAGCATTTGTTCAGCTTTTCAAAGATGGCACGCTGACTTGGGGTGGTGAGAACGGTACGCTCGCTGCGGTTTATGTTGCGAAGCCGATCACGATCGCCTCAACGGGCAGCCTTGTGGTTGATGCTTCGCTGAAGATTGTTCCTGCCAACGACCCCGCTACTGGTTCAGTCACATTCGCGGCAGATTCTGTGCTCGTAGCGAATGTGAAGAATTTCAAGGATGGTGATACCGCTATCACAGTCGATAATGGTGCTTCCATTACGGTTGCTGAGTCGTCAAAGGCTGTAGTGATCGCCGAAGCCGGTCAAACCTTCCAGCTTACGAACAGCGAAGAGGTGAATAAGAATTACTGGAACAAGGCTGGCGATACGCTGATCTCCGCGAATAAACTCGTTTCGTTCAATGTCGGGGCTGACGGCAAGATCACTACTGAAGCCGAAGATGCTGAAGATGTCTTCGCCGGTCTCATGCAGGGGGCAGCTCTGGCAAACGCCGGCGCAGCTTCTGATAATGAAGCAGTGAAGTCTTATGCCGAAGCACTTCTCACAGATACAACGGGTAAGAAGAGCAATGCTCAGATTGCGCGTGAATTTGATGCAGCCATGAATCCTGCTGGCACTTTGGGTGTCTTCACAACGGCCAAGGACCGCTCCACGGAACTTCGCGATGCTGTTCGCGCTCATGCTGGAAACGGCACCGCGAATGGTCTCTGGGCACAGGTGACTGGCGGCAAGACGAAACTCAAGGGTATCTCTACAGGCGCTCAGGATCTCGATCTTGACACCGATGCCTACGGTCTTGCAGTGGGCGGCGAAGCTGCGTTGCAAAACATCACTTTGGGTGCGGCCTTCATGGGCGGCAGCGGCAAGACGGAAAATGATTCTGTTGCCGGCAAAGATGATTTCAATTACTACGGTATCTCGTTCTATGCGAAGACTCAGGTACAGGGCATTGATCTTGAGGGCGATGTTTCTGCGGCATGGCTGAAGTCCGACCTGACGGTGGGCGGCGCTGCAGATGTTGATACCGATACGACGACGGCCGTCTACTCGCTGGGTATTCAAGCGAAGAAGACCTTTAATCTGGGTGTTGATGTAACGCCTTTCATCGGCATGGACGTCTACCACATCAAGAGCGACGGCTTCACGACGAATCACGGCGTTTCAATTGAAGACGCTAACGCTACGATCGTGGAATTCCCGATCGGTGCCGAGGTGAAAAAGGCGTTACAGACGTCTTCCGGCTTCAGCGTTGCACCGTCCTTCTCGCTTGCCGTTGTTCCGACGGTGGGTTGCAAAGACATCGACAGCAAGGTGCGGTTTGCCGGTGCTGAAAGCACCTACAACTTTACTTTCGCTGACGACGTGAAGGTTCGCAGTCAGCTTGGCATTGAAGCGCAGAAAGATAACTTCACGCTTGGTCTTGCCGCGGGCTACGACTGGGGTAACGAAGAACGTTCTGCTGCATCTGTTCAGCTTCGTGCGAAATATGCCTTTTAAACAAAACTGAAGGCTTAATGGCCTGAGGTATCTCTAGGACGCCTCACCAGTGAATTGCTGGTGGGGCGTTTTTTTTCATTGTGAATTGCATTGCACGAATTGCACATTGATAACGGAATACGCAAATTATCTGTGTACAAATAGTAAACGAATACTGGCTTTTTAATTTGTCTACTTGCGTTTTTATAAAGGTTTTCGCTTAGTGAAAACTATTAAGTTGACAAAGACAGGGGGTGGTGATTACCCTGCCTTAAATATTGATCGAAACAATACCTTGAAAAAAAAGGTATTACTAATGGAATGATCGAGATGAATAAAGCCTTCAAAATTATTTGGAATACAGCGCGAGGCGGTTATGTAGTGGCTTCCGAAATGCAGCGAGCACACGGCAAAACTTCGCGAGTGAAAACAGCAGCCGCTTTCGCTCTGGCTGGGGCTTTGGCTTTGAGTGCTGCGGTCACAGCGAAAACTATTACCAACGACAGCATCAGCGAAGAGACAACGACAAAACTGATATACGGTGATGGCGAGTTGAATATAGAGACTGCTGGAGACTTGCGGCAACTGGCTGAAGCGCTGAAAACGGGCAAGTTAGATGCAATTCGCGCAGCTTTAGGAGTAGGTTCAAATGCGGCTGGAAGCACCGTAACACTTGTCGGAGCCGCGGGCGGTAATCAGTACATTGATGACAATACTTTAAAAATTCTCAAGCTTGCAAAACGTTTTGAACAAAAGTTGGAGCCGATCTATGAAAAATTGGTTCATCAAACGGTGAGTAAAGATAAAAGACCAGTTGTGGCGGATAAAGGTACTCAGATTGTTGTTGGAGAAAATAACAAAACGCCATTAGTTTTGGGTTTAACAGGAGCAGATAACGTTATTAACCTCGGGGCTGAAGTTCCAATTCTCTTCCAACCTCATGAAATGGAGGTGACTCGCATAGGGAGCAGTGAGATTACGGTCCATTCCGGCAATCTGCTGGCAGTGACTGGCGGCAGTGTGGCTCTGAATGTCAATGGTCCGTACTTAAAGGCATCTGGCTTTACGGTCCCGCTTGCCGCACCGTCCACGACAGCAACTGTGGACGGCAGCACGACTATCACACTGCAAGGTTCCACTACCTCAGCTGCGGTCTTCACCGGCGGCAGTGCCATAGCACTTGGCGGCGAGGCAACATCCAATGTTACGGGCACTTCCCATCTTTCAATCGGAACGAAAGCTTCGTCTGCTGGTTATGAGGGGATGACGCTCGGAGCCTTCGGCGGCGGTTTGTCGGCTGCGACGATGGGCGGGACTGCGTCGTCCAAAGTTGAAAAAGACACGACAGTCACCATTACGGACGGCATGGCGGCCGGGGTCTTTGGCAGCGGAATTTGACGGTGTCTGGGCTCTCTTAAAGGGCCCCTTGGGCCATTACGCCGACTACATTGATTGGAAAGGTGACACGCTCCTTGTCGCCGGAACAGCAGAGACTATTTCGCGCAATGTCTCACTGACCGTAGGCGGTCAAGCACAGACTGCCGGTCTTGCCGGCGGCGGCTTGGCCGTTTCGTCTGCGGGTACTGACCAAGCAAAAGCTATTACAACAGCAAAGGTTGGCGATGTTGAGATCACTTTAGGCGATGCAGACGGCTCTTCGATCGATGCCGCGGCTAAAAGCCAGCTGGTCAGCGGAGTGAAAGAGGTTTTAACGCTGGCTAAAAAGCTCACTGAGGGCGGACTTTCGGATATCACGCTCTCTGGCGCACAGGAGACACTCGGCAAGTTGGTTGCACCGAACGTTCATGTCGGCACTATCGGCGGCGGAGCAGCGATTGCCAGAACGAATCCTAAGCTTAATCAGGATTCCGCGGCAAAGTCTCAGGCTGCGGCTGAAGCCGGCAACGTTACGCTCAACATCCTGAGCGGCTACAACGTCGGCACGATGGCCGCGGGGGTGGCCTTGTCCTCGGGCGCTCTGAGTACAAAAGATGCTGTCACGGCAACGTCTTCGGTTAAAAGTACGGCCGTGAACGTTCTGGGCGGTGAAAATGTGCTCCTGATGGGCGGCGGCGGCGCGTATGCAACCGGCTCCAATGGCTACGCTTCCAAAGTGATGGCTCAAGCTAATGTTGACGGTACTGCGACGCTCACTGTGCAGAACGGATCCGTGGACGGCCTCTACGGCGGCGGCATGGCGATTGACGACACCAATTCAGAAGCGGTGAATGCGGTCGCCAACACGAAGGATGTGGTCATTGCGGTGACGGGCGGTGAAGTTAACCGCGCCAATATGGATGTGATTCTCAACACGGCCCACGGCAATACACCCAACTCCGGTTTGCCGCCGAGCAATGGTTCTTACGCCCATGAATCGGCAGATCTGGCTAAAACGGCTGATGCTGCCATTCTCGGTGCGGGTGTGGCGACAGGTGCAGGTGCGAGCGTTGCTACGGAGACGGTTAAGATCAATCTGACCGGCGGCACGGTTAACGGCAGTGTTTTTGGCGGCGGTGCGGCGACGATTGGCGGTTCCTCCAAGGTAACGCAGGCAGTTATTACTGTTGATGGTTCCGCTGTCAGCGGCAGCGTCTATGGCGGCGGTTTGGCGGGCAGCACGAATAACAGCGGTTACACAGGGTCTGAAGCTTATAGCCGCGCCGCTTCGTCAGTGGAAACCGCGATCGTGAATTTGGTCAGTGGTTCCGTGACGGGTGACGTCTATGCCGGCGGCTATCTCTATAAGGGAAGCGACGATGCGCAATCCACGGTTACAGAGGGTACGATCAATCTCTATTCGGCCGACGTGTTTCAGGGGCAAAAGCTTTCCGGCAATGGCGCTCAGACGGCAGCTTTGAATGTCGGCCGCTTCTCGAAGGACTTTGAGAAGACGGTCAAGTTGGAAGGCTTCACGACTATTACTGGTTCGGGCGGCGATCTGACGAATTTAGAGTTTTCGTACGGTGACAAGACTGAGAGCACGATTGCGGGCGGTGCATTCTTCTTCACTGGCGTTGAACCCAACGCCGCAAACAGAGGGAAGACTTTGTCGATCGGCAGCGAAACTGCCCCGGTTGTTGCGGCTTTCGCCGACATTGCCAATGCCGGCAAGGTTATGGTGACTGCCGGCAGTACGCTGGGGTTGGGGAACGGTGCTGATCTCCTCTCTCAAACTAAACGGGCGGCTGCTTTGACGAGCAATACCCCTGCGGTCTACGCGAGCGGCAATGTGAATCTCACTGGTTCGACCATCCTTGCCGGTGCGGGGACTGCTGCTTCAGCTGGGCTGGTCGTTCATAACGGAACGCTGGTGGTGGACGCCGCAGGGAAGACCAATATTACGAATGGGACCGTGACGCTGGAAGGGGATTCGATTCTTTACTTCCATAACGTCGGCATCAATTTGGCTGACGGCGAAACCACGCAGACGGGCAGCCTGAAGCTTGCGGATGCGCCCAGCACCGTGAAAGTCGACAACATTCTGTGGAAGTATGTCTATGGAACGGATACCTACACGCTTGCGCAGAAGTCTGCCGAAGAAGTTGCGCAGACAACCGGCATCAAGACTGCCGGCGTGATTGACTTCTACAACCGACTGCCGAGTGTGTCGCCCTTAAAGGACCGTATCAAGGATGAATTCTTCCTCGGCGAAGCCAATTTGAAAGGCGGGATGAATCTTGCCGCGGCTGCGGGCGTTCAGGCAGCCGCTCTGCAGGGGCTGGGTTTAGCAACGGATACTGCACAGAAACGTGCATCACTTTCGCAGACCTTTGTCGACGGGGTTACGTGTTTCGCCGAAGTTTCCGGCACGCGTCTGGATTTGGGCGGCAATTCGTCCATGAATGAGATCAATGCTGAACTCGGAGGCGTGATCGTCGGCGGTGAGTGGACGAGAAGCGACATGACGTTCGGCGGGCTGGCCAATCTGGGTTCCGGCAGCGTACGCGGTCAGTCGGCCAATGCCGGCGTCAAAAATGATGTCGACTACTACGGCGCGTCGCTCTATGCGGGCAAACGCTTCGGGCAGTTCAACATTGTCGGGCAGGCCGGTTATCTGCGTACCAGCAACGATCTCACGGATTCCTCTGTCGGCTATGCTAAGGCCGACAGTGTGAAGACCAATGTCTGGCCTATTGGGGTTCGCGGTGAGGCTGCGGTTCAGCTTTATGAGAATTCAAAACTCATTCCGTATGTCGGGCTCAACTATGTGCGTCTGAACACGGATGACTACACCGTAAGCAACGGCACTCATGTTTCGAGCACTCATCAGAGTCTCTGGACGGTCCCGGTCGGGCTGATGTTCACGGGCAAGACGGCAGCTGCCTCCGGGTGGACTCTGCAGCCGCTCTTGGATGTCGCCTATGTTCGATCCTTCGGCGACAAGGATGTCGAAGCAACGACGACTTGGGGTTCTACTGTCGGATCCGTCAATATGGTTGTTTGGGCAGAAAATGTTCTGCGCTCGCGCGCAGGCATTGAAGCCCAGAAGGGCGCGCTCAGTCTGGGCATTCAAGGCGGAGCCGCCTGCGGCAGCGACAATATGAGCAGCTTCTTCGCTCAGGTTTCGGCTCGCTACAGCTTCTAAAGAGAACGGCAGGAACCTTCTTAAGGAGGAAGGTTCTTATTCCAAACTCCCGAACGACTTGATCCTATTCCATAGGGCATGAGTCTTCGGGAGTTTTGTTTTTTCCCCGAGAGAGCCATTAGAGCTTGATGCGGGGAGCTGAGATTGCCGCATACAAACGTCTTTTTTGCCCGTAGGGGCAGGGTTGTATGCAATGAAGTCGGTTCGCTCGGATGTGCGATCTCAGAAGCAATGCCTCAAAGGTGGTGGATGCCTAGGTCGTTTGACCATCTTGCAGTATCTGGAGCAGAGCGTATGATGATTTAAGAAAACGTATGAATATCTGCTCTCGAGCAGTATTCAAAGCATTTATCTCCTCTCAGAAGGCATCGAGCAATGAAGCTTCAACTTCAATTCAGCACAATTGCCGCAGCTGCGGTTCTTTCGCTTTCAAGCGCTGTCGCTTGGGCACATTTCGGGATTGTGATTCCAGAGCATTCCGCCGTTTTGGAACAGAAGGATGCAAATGTGCATTTCACTATCGCCTTTGCTCATCCGATGGAGCGCAACGGGATGACAATGGCTAAGCCCGATGCTTTCTATGTCGTTCAGGACGGACGAAAGACGGATCTTTCGGGTTCACTCAAGGCTGACAAGCTTTTTGAAAAGGCTTCTTGGCAGGCAGACTACCGTTTCGCGCGTCCCGGGGTTTATCAATTTGTGGTTGAACCCAAGCCTTACTGGGAACCTGCGGAAGACAAGTTCATCGTGCATTACACGAAAGTGATTGTTCCTGCCTACGGCGATGAGGATGGCTGGGATAAGCTTGCAGGCGTTAAAACTGAAATTGTTCCGCTCACACGGCCTTTTGCCAACTATGCCGGCAATACTTTCCGCGGTCAGCTTCTGGTTGACGGCAAGCCCGCGGCAGGGGCAGACGTCGAGGTGGAGTACTTTAATCGCGACGGCAAATACGAGGCTCCCAATGACTACTTTGTCACTCAGGTCGTGAAAACCGATGCTCAAGGGATCTTCGCTTTCACTGCGCCGTGGGCCGGCTGGTGGGGCTTTGCTGCGCTCACGGACGCTGACTATAAGCTCAAAGAAGCCGGCGCTGAGAAGGATGTCGAGCTCGGGGCCGTGCTTTGGACGGAATTCACCGCACCGCTGGTGAAGTGAGCCATCATGCATATCGCCGAAGGTGTTCTTTCCGCGCCAGTGCTCATTGCCGGCGCGGCTGCGGCTGCGGCAGGCATCGCCGTCGGATTAAAGCGCCTTGATGAGTCCCGCCTCATGACTGCGGGGCTCGTTGGCGCCGCTTTTTTCATCGCTTCCCTGATTCATGTGCCGATAGGCGTGTCAAGCGCTCATCTGCTGCTTTGCGGACTTGTCGGCGTGATGCTGGGAGTCTCTGCCTACCCTGTGATTTTTACAGCGCTTTTGCTGCAGGGAGTGCTCTTTGAATTTGGCGGGCTCACCGTGCTCGGCGTCAACACAACTACGATGGGGACCGGCGCATTGGCTGCAGGCATGCTTTTCCATGCGTTGGTTCACCCTGGCGTGTCGCGCCGGCGATTGATGATTGCTGGCGCTTTAGCGGGCGCAGCAGGCGTTTTAATTGCGGCACTGATGACCGCCTGCGCATTGGCATTCTCGAGCGAAGGTTTCGTTGCTTCGGCAGCAGCGCTCCTTGCGGCACACGTCCCCATTATGGCGGCGGAAGCCGTGATTACCGCTCTTGTGGTCGATATGATCGCTCGAACTTATCCTGAACTGCTTCATCTTGGTGAAGAGAGGCCCTTGTGAACACATCAAAAATCGCAGCCGGAGCGCTTGCGCTTTTGCTTTGTGCGGGTGCGAACGCACACCGCGTGAATATTTTTGCTTGGATTGAAGGTGATCAAGTCGTCACTGAATCCAAGTTTTCCAGCGGCAGCCGGGTGCAAAAGGGAGCCGTTACGGTGAAAAATGCCGCCGATGGTTCTGTTCTGGCGGCCGGCGTCACGGACGATGCCGGGGTCTGGCGGTTCGATGTCACTGACGCGATGCGTCATGCGCCCAAAGGCCTTGAGTTGGAGATCAACGCAGGAGAGGGTCATCAGAATCAATGGTCGATTCCTGCTGATGAGCTTGCTGCGGCCGACGGAGCCGGCGCATCCGAGCTCCCGGCAGCTGTTCCCGTCAGCACGCAAATGACTCAGCCAGCTGCACCGCCGAAAAAAGACAGTGCTGCGGCGGCTATGAGTGAAGCCGAGCTTGAGGCGGTCTTCAGCCGCGTTCTCGATAAGAAGCTTGCACCGGTTTATCGAGAGTTAGCGCTGAGTCACGATAAAACGCCCGGGATCCCGGAAATTGTGGGCGGAATGGGCTGGCTGATTGGCTTGGGCGGCATTGCCGCATGGGCTCGCCGCCGGCGGTCATAAGCATGCGTCTCATTCTGTCTCCGGCATTGCGGCTAGCCGTTCCGAGCATCCTTGGGACGGCAAGTGCTTTCCTGACCACGTTGTCGGCGGCGGAAGCGGCACTCTTGGGAGCCGTTGTGATCCGTCTCGCCGCATGGTTTAGCGGCGAACCGCTTCGTCTTCGGCGGCTCGCCGCCGTGAACGGTTTTCTGATTCTGATCTGGTGCTTCACGCCCTGGAGCACGCCTGGAGTGACGGTTGCTTCAGCGGGTGTCTTTGATATTACGAAGGAGGGGCTCCTGCTATCGCTTCTCGTCACGATGAAGTGCAATGCAGTTTTTCTGCTCTTCGATGCGTTTGTTCCAGGTATGCGGCTCACGGAAGTGGCTTCCGGTCTGCGGGCTGCTCGTCTGCCGATGAAGCTGGTGACGCTTTTGCTTTTCATGACGCGTGAGACGGAACTGCTCAGCCGTTCGTACCGTTCACTTTCGGAATCTGTTCAGCTCCGAGGTTTTCGGGCTTCTATGAATAAGCATTCTTACCAAACGCTTGCAGCCTTTATCTCGACACTCTTTATCCGGGCATATGCAAGAAGCCGTGTGCTCAATGAGGCGCTGATTCTTCGGGGATTCTCTGGGCACTGGCCAGTCCCTGCAAGCGGATTGAAGAATGCCGGTGAAGCGGGACTTCTTGTTCTGACGATTGGCCTTGCTTTGCTGCTTCTCGTCTGGGATTTCGTTTCATGATGCAGACTGCGCTTCTTGAGGTGAAGAACCTTTCCTTTTCACGCTCAGACCGCGTGATTTTTCGCAATGCGGCATTCTCACTGGCTCCAAAGGAATCGCTCGGCCTCTCTGGTCCGATCGGCTGCGGGAAGACCACGCTGCTGAGAATCCTCACGGGACTCGAGCGCCCGCAGACGATGTCTCTTTCGCTGGAAGGCGTGCCGGTAACTGCACAGAAAGACTTTCAAAGACTCAGAAGAAAAGTGGGCTACGTGCTGCAGAATCCGGACGATCAGCTCTTTTTCCCGGAGGTAATTGAAGACGTCATGTTCGGGCCGCTGAATCTCGGTCTCTCATACGCTCAAGCGCGCACTCGTGCATTGGATGTGCTGTCGATGCTTGGAATAGCAAATCTTGCCGAGGACATCTCTTTTCGGCTCTCCGGCGGGCAGAAGCGGTTGGTCTCCATCGCCTGCATCCTTGCGATGGAACCCGAAGTGATTCTTTTGGATGAGCCGACTACGGCGCTCGACCCCGCATCGGTCGATCGTCTCACCAAGACAATCGAGTCTTTGCAGATCGCCAAGCTAATCGTCAGTCATGATTTCGCATTTCTCAAACGTGTCTGCGGCCGAATGGTGACGATTCGCGACGCTCAAATCTTGGCATTGGAATAAAACAGAGGGTATGGCGCTCACTGGGCAGAGACGGTCGAGTGCAGAAAATGTGCTTTCGCCGTAGCGCTGGAAATGCTCTGCGTTCCCACAAAAAGACAATGGTGTTTGGCAGGCGCATTCAGCCAGTGCCGGCAATCTGAGGAGATGCTGGATTCAGCCTTCAGTTCAATGCGGCAGTGATCTGGGCTTTCCGGCTGAGGAAGGCTTTTATTCTCAATGCCGGCCTGACAATCGTCGTGGAGCGTTTGGCTGCTCCCAACAGGACTCGCGTCATTTGGTCAGTCAGAGTGAAGCTTTTCGGCTTTGCAAGCAGGCGGGAATGTCAGCGTACTGAGGCAACGGCGTGAATGACGCTTTTCTGAGGATGTCTTGAATGATTCATGGAGAATAAATAATAAATTCATAAAATTGTAAATATTGATGTCTGTTGATTCCCATGTGAGTCAGCCGTCCGAGCAGTCTGCAGGCTGTTTGCTGGTCAAAATATTTTGCCGGAGGCTAGATAATGATTTTTATAGTGAAATTGATCAGTCACCGCTGTGTATTTATCAATTGAAATATATACAATAATGGATGAAAACGGATTTTCAGCAACGTATACTAATTAATTTAATTAAATGAAATTTTATTCAGTCAATGAATAAGTAATTTCACCAAGATTACAACTGACAATTTTAGACTGTGATGAAAACAACTGATGCCGTTTTGTTTAATCCTAGTCGCAGTCTCAGATGGATGAAATAGGAAAGGCAGAGTAATCAGATGTATACGAAAAATTTGGAAGAATGAAAGGTCCTTCCGGGAATGTGTTTCAAAGATGAATTGAGAATGCACTATTCATATAATGCGAACAATTCTCAATATCAATTTATTTATTGATAGTAAACATCTGATTCGCTTAACCCGACAATGCCTATAACTTTTATTTCTTCTGCCGCCCATACGAAAAGATTAACGGCCCAATGGAGTTTCAAACATTCCGCCGTCATGGCAGCCCTGCTGATGGCGTGCTGCAGCGCTCAGGCACAGAATGCGCGTATGGATGAAGATCCAGCATCTGATGACGCTATTGAATTAAAGACGACTTATGTGCGGCCGGAATATGTAGAAATCGAACGACTGCGTGAAACAAAGGAAATTATCGTCATTCCAAAGGAAGATATTGTTGAGCGCGGCAACAGAACAATTTCCGATGTGCTTGAAGGCGTGCCCGGTGTTTCCGTTAATACGAGCGGGTGGGGCAGCATCGATTTGCGCGGTCAGGGCAATGATACGGCTAACCGAAATCTTCAGGTGATGCTCGATGGTGCGCCCATTACGACCTTGCTGAATCATCCTCACTCTACGAACTATGACGTCGTTCCCGTAGAGGAACTCGAACGCATTGAAATTATTCCGGGCGGCGGCAGCGTCCTTTATGGTTCGGGCACAGCGGGCGGCGTGATTAACATCACAACGAATCTTCGTTCGATGAAGGATCCGAAAACGTCAGCCTTCGGCGAATGGAATTCAGACGGATATCGTATCGGCGCGAGCGTGGGGGCTCGGCTCAATGAAAAATTCTCTTTCTTAGGCACCGCTTCAAAAATTGATCGGGATCTCTACTTCAAGAATACGTATCGCAATTCGAATTATTACTCTGCCGGTATTCGATGGGATTTAACCGAAAAGCAAAGTCTCACGCTTCGTGCCAGCCGACTTGAAGAGGATTCTCAGTTCATCAAAACGGCTTCTGCCAGAAACATTCAAAAATACGGGAAAGACTACGTCCCTCCATGGACTACGCAAACCGTTGGCGTGGACGAAAATGGTCAGCTTATTAAACGCCGAGTTAGGGGTTATCTGAACGGAGATCGCGCGATCAACAGCTATAACCTCAGCTATGCCAACGATCTCACGGATAGACTGCATTTGACGGCGGATAGTTTTTACAGCGATGGGTATTTCTCCAACAATCAGTTCGGGGATCAGATCATCGATCAGGAAAGCAAGGGCCTCAAACTGAAATTGGATATAGATTATCTTGAAGGCAGCGATCTGCTGCTTGGGTTTGACTACACCAAGCAAAGTGCTGACTTTAACTACATCGGTTCATGGAAGAAAGACAGCAGCGGCAAGTATTATGGTGAGCCCTACAGCTTCCTTTACGACAAAACAGTCATCGCGCTATACGGTTTGAATACCTTGAAGTGGGGCGACTTCAGCTTTACCCAGGGGCTGCGCCGTGAGCTCACTAAATGGGGATATGACAAAACGGGCAACCGGATTGCCGGCGCAGATACCTCAGATCGCTGGAATACGGCGTTGGAATTGTCGGCGGCTTGGCGGTACCGCGACACCGGCAGAATTTACGCTCGGTATGAGCGCGGCTATACCGTCCCTGACGGTCTGATGATTGCAGATCAAGCGGTTGTCAACGGTGACAGGGTTTATAAAATCACCAATGCCGAAGATGAAAAGTACGATATGTACGAGATTGGTCTTCGCGACAAGGTCGCCTTCTCAACCGTCAGCGTTTCACTCTGGATGTCGAACACCAACAACCAGCTGTACCGAATGTATGTCAGGGGACTCAGTGATGCTCGGACGCTTAATTTGCTTCAGACGCGCCGTTGGGGGGCTGACGTCAGCCTTCAGCAGACGATCGGCAGGCTGACGCTTACGGAATCGTATTCATGGCTTAAAGGAAGATCTGACTATACATCTGCCGGCAGTCGATTCATGGATGAGGTCGGCAAGGACAAAATCGATTTCACGCGGAGCGGTCTGCAGAAAGTGCCGCAGCACTCTCTGTCGGTGCTTGCAAAATACGACTTCACAGACAACTTCTCCGGAGACATTCGCTATACCTACTATGGGAAGTACAACAATTTCCTCTCAGATGCTGAAAAGGAAACGGACGGTATTGTCAAGTCCAGACAGGTCGTCGATACAAGCCTGCATTTCAAACCTTGGGAGCATTTGGAAATTTATGCCGGCGTAACGAATCTCTTCAACGAGAAGTACTACGACTACGTATCAATCGGGAGCTGGTCGCTGATACCAGGACGTGAGCGGACTTATTTCGTTGGCCTGCGCGGCACGTATTGATCTCATTCAGTGCGAAGGAGGTGCAATAGCACCTCCTTTCAACGTCAGATCTTTTTTTGGAACGCTGTCTCATGTCCCAGTTTATTCAAACCTTCCTGACGGGAGGGTTCATGATGTGGCCGCTGTTGGCGGCCTCCATCGTTACGATCGCCATCGCCGTCGAACGAACAGTTTTCTACCGACGCTCCGCATCCGATATGCAGGTGCTTCAAGGTGAATTTCTGTCAGCAGTACGTGCTAAAAATTTTGATGCTGCAGCCGCACTTTGCAAAAAAGCAGGAGGCACCGTCGGTGCAGTTCTTGAAAAGGCCATTGCAGAGCGCAATGCCGTGATCAATGCTGAGCAGTATCTTTCCGGAGCTGCGGCTTACAGCGCAGCGCGGCTCAAGGATCATCTCAACTATGTGAGTGCGATCGTAACTTTGGCTCCTTTGATGGGCTTGTTAGGTACCGTGACCGGCATGATCCGATCATTTGACATCTTATCGATCTCTGAAGGACAGCCGTTTGCTATTACCGGCGGTGTTGCGGAAGCTTTGGTCGCAACGGGGTTCGGGCTGCTCGTCGCCATTATTGCAATGCTGGTTTATGTCTGGCTTTCTCAGCGGGCCAACCGAATTATTGAAGACCTTGAGGCTGCGGCAAGTGCTTATCTCGCCTGTCTTTCGGAGAAGTAAGGCATGCGCATCAACAGTCTCAAGGAGGACAGGAAACCTCTGCTGATGATCATTCCGATGATCGACATCATCTTTTTCCTGCTGGTGTTCTTCATGATGTCGATGCTGACCATGGTGACGCAGAAAACCATTGCCCTTAATCTCCCTAAGGCGACCATCGCAAAAGTGGACACCACCAAAACAGTCCCCGTGTCAATCACAGAGGACGGGCGTCTTTTCCTTGAGCAGAATTTGGTTTCAGAGGAGGAGTTAGCTCGACGGCTTGTGTCTTTAAAGACTGAGAACGAGAAGCTCACTGTGGTGCTGCGCGGCGATGAAAAAACCGACTACGGCACGGTGGTTGGCGTTATGGATGTCATCCGCCGCACAGGCATTGAACGAGTCTCCATAGCAACCGAGGGACGACGCTGATGAGTCCGAAGCCACTTTCCTGGCAGTCTGCATTGAGCGCTTCTGTCGTTATTCATGCTTTATTGGTCGGAGGTATCGGTCTTATCTTTTTCCAATCCGCGCCTGTCGGCGGATCCGGCATGCTTACCGTTGATCTTGGCGGCCCTGCAGGGAATGCCGGCGGTTTGGGAGATATGCATCGAGACGGCCGACTTGGCAACGGCGGGGCAGGCGGGGACGGCGCAAAATCCCATTCCAAGGACAGGCGCTTGGAACCGACTGATGAGCCCGAAAAGTCATTGGCCCCAAAAACAGAGGGAGAGACACTGGACGAGCCTCCGAAAGCCGCTGCCGCTGAGACTTCATTGGATTCGAAGCCCACTCCCAAAGCGCCTGAGCTGACATCGACACAGCCAACAGCAGATTCGGGGGATGAGCAGGTGAAGTCTGCGCAGGCAAAGCCTATTCTCAAAAGGCAGAATCCTCAGCCCCAAGTTTCCGAAAACATAAAGCCGGTCAGCAAACCCAAAAGAGAAAACTCGGAAGGCAAAGCTTATAAAGGCGAAACCCAAAAGCCCGCGCCGCTTAAAGAAAAAGCTTCCGCTTCCGAAACGGATGGTAAAGACGGCAAGACTAAGCATGTCAACGCAGGCTCCGGCGGTGCAGTTGGAGCGAGCGGAACGGCTGACGGCAAAGCTCAGACTGAAGGATCCGGAGTGGGGGATGGGCAAGGAACGGCTTTCGGCAGCGGCAATTTCATTGCGAACGGTGACGGCTCCTATACGGCATTGGGTTCCGGCGGCATCTCGTACAAAATCCTTTCGGAGGCAACGCCAAGGTATCCGCGGGCAGCTCGTTCCATTGGATTCAACAAGGTCGTACGGGTGCGGGTGAAATTCTTGGTAGGACTCGACGGACAGGTTGAAACCACAGAGATATTCACCCGAAATATCCCGGATCTAGGTTTCAAAGAGGCTGCTGTCGAGGCAGTAAAGAAAATGAAGTTTGCACCTATTTATCATCAAGGGCGTAACATTAAGGTTTACTTCCAAAAAACTATTGTGTTTCAACCTTAAATTTTCGTCGCGCTGCTTCCTTTATTTGTGAACAGCACGGCAACCTGTTCCAAAGCATTTTCCGAGCCATAAATTAAAAAACAGGCTCCGGCAGATTCTGATGCCTGACTGCACCTTCAATGCTCTGAGGGGCAGATGGCTGTACTGCGTGCAAACATAACCAGCACCAAATTGCAGACGTATCGCGGATGCGGCACTTAACTGTGCTCTTCTAGTTTACACATTTTGGCTGCGGCAACTATTTTAAAGATTGGAACCCTGAATCTGTCGGGTATCTAAGGGAGTTGTATGCACGTTCTTTGCCGCAGTAAGATGATTAAAACGGTATACAAATGAGCCAAAGAACAAATAATATTTAAAATATAGGAACGCAAAATGGTTCTGTATGCGGCATCAACTACTGAGTGCTGCATGTTTATATAGTGTAAGCATCACATGGTCGGATTGATGTTTATTGAGCGAGAAGCATGAATCTTTAGATTTTGACTTATCCATGGATATTAAATCATATTCGTTTCAGATCCAATTGATCGATCTGTCGCTAGTTAGAATTTTTATATTATGTGCTTTTGAAGGTGAAGATAGGTGATGAGAGGGTAATAGAATTAAGTCGAGATATAAAACATTTTATGCAATGTTTAAATTTGATTTTGGATTATCTTATGACAGTAAGTATTAAGAAGCAAATTCTAATTCTCATTTTGGCGGCTTTTTCTCTGAATGGATCATGTGGGATGTTGGATCCTAAAGTTAATGCTGATATTAAGGAACTCAGCCCTTTAAATTGGTCCCTGACAGTTAATGATCTTGAGTTGTGGAATAAAGAAAATTTAGTTGTTGCCAAAAATGAAAAAGAGCTCCTTGCTCATTATATGAGATATTATCATGCTAAATATTCTTCATTGAAAAATGAATTCTATGATGGATTTTTATCTCGCTTCTGGGGGTATTTTGTTTCGTGTGTGGCATCTAATCCATTTCATAAAGAAGAAATATCTGTATTTGATGTCGCCTATAACCATAGTTTTGATATGGAGTATTTTTATTTTTTGTACGGTCTTCCTGGCGGCAATGCTTGGTCAGTTGATTCTAAAAAAATCGATGAAATCAGAACTAATTTCTACACAATGATTAAAGCTTACCCTAAGCTGAAGGATTACATGACGCCGGAAATGTATAAATATCATCCTTTAATGTTTGCGAATAAAGTTTTTCCTCCCCGATTTGAGGTTTGTGTCAATCGATCTGGGAAAGTTTTTGCACAAATGCAAGAAGCTCAATCCTTTAATGAGGACCCGCTTAATAAAGCTAAAGGATTGAAGTATCAATTTCAATATGAAGGAACGACCAATCGTAAGCTTACATATATGTTATACAACACCCTTATTAGAAAGGATGAGGATGTTAATCAATATGTATACGAATACAGCCTTAAAGGTGTGAAAAAATAATTTAGATTGAAGGCAATCTTGTGTGTGAGTGAATGACTTTGAATTTTAGGTGTAATGGGCTGCGAATGAGGAAGGATAAAGAGGGGGCAAAGCAATTTCTAGCGGTGAGGACCTCCTGATTTCTGCTGAAGACCGCTCAGGCTGATTCCCAACTTTGGCACATCTCAAGAATGCCGGCGGGATGGGAGCATGTTTGTCCAGCGATGGATCCGGAGCCGCCTGGGCTCTGACCGCAGACGAGCTGTGTCAGAAAATGATTTATAGCGGGCGCGACAGCCGCTCGGTCTTGCGCGAGCCCAAGGCGGAGCGGCAAAGCGGCGGTCTGACAGGATCAAAACGCCGTTACTTCAGTGGTTAGTCGGCCAATACATCGCTCCATGCTTCAAGTATTTCATGGCGTCTCAAGTCGAGCGCATGACAGTAATACGGTGCGCCGTAAATGCGTCCATTCTTTACCGCATTGCATTCGGCGAATTGGGGGTGTTTCCGGATGAATTCAGCTGTTTTTTGGCCGCAAGCGGCCGCATCGCCGGTATAGACGATGAGGTCCGGGTTCTTTTCGAAGAGGTCGGAGAGGTCATCGAGTTCCTGAATGCCAGGGATGCGTTCTTCGGCATTTGGCCGAACATTGATGTTCTCTATTGCAAAAGTGTTTGTGAGCAGTTGAGAGAGTGCACTGCGCTCAGAGATCCGGAAGACATAGCTTTCATGGCGAACGGGACTGCGGATCGCCAGAAAAATTGCGGCCTTTTGTCCCTTACGAATGGATTTGCGCACATCGTCGAGCGCTGCCAGTCGCTCCGTTCGTTCACGAATAATGCGTTCGGCTTGTTTTTCCTCGCCGAAAAGTTTGCCGGCGCGGCGCAGAACCGATTCTGTTGATCCCCGCACGTCAAGAATTTTGACCGATATGCCTTCTTTTTCGAGTACTTCTCGGCCCGCTGCAGGATTGAAGTCGGCGGATCCGTTTTCCTCAAGCACCACAAAATTGGCTTTCATGCGCCGCACCGCCGGCAGGAGCACCTGTGTTGGGTCATTCAAAAAGCACGAAACGCATTCAAGGTGCTTTTCCATCGGATGGAGAAGTTCCATGGATGGTACGTCGCCGCCAATCAAGCCGCGGCCATAGATGCGCAGTGCACCGAGATATTCAGCGGCGGCATCGCCGACGATGATGATGTTTTCACATCTGGGAAACGGAATGAACGGATTGCCCATGAGCTGGTCCTTGGAGGTTGATGATTTGGTCCGCAAGCGGCCAAAGCGATTGCTGATGTGTGACGAGAAGCATTGCGGTCTGAGGGAGTTTCGCCTTGAGCAAGGCGATCATCCAGTGTGCATTGGCCGGATCAAGGCCGCTCGTCATTTCGTCGAGAAGCAGGATGTCAGGTTTGACAATAAGAGCCCGCAGCAAAGAAAGCCGCTGCTGTTCACCGCCGGAAAGCAGTGCAGACCAGTCGCCCGAGTCGTAAAGCTTTTCTTTGAGATGGTCGAGGTGTGCGGCACTGAGCAGTTCCTGTGCTGCCTGCTCCGTGATCGTTTCAGGACTTTGCGGATAGGTGAGCGCAGCGATGAGCTCTCCTTTTGGCAAATAAGGCTGCTGCGGCATCCAGAAGATGGATCCGCGTTCAGAGAGTTTACCTTCGTAATTTCCGGCGAAGCCTGAAAGGACTTTGAGAAGCGTGGATTTTCCGATGCCAGATGGGCCGCAGACGATGGTGAAGCTGCCCGGGACGAGTTTGAGATGGACAGGCACGCGGCTGATGTTTTTTCCGTTTGGAACGATGAGGTCAAGGGCCGCGGTGAGACCAGTGCATGAATTGTCCTGACATCGTTTCTCCAAAGCTCTGCGTTGATCGTCCGCTTCGGAGAGCCCTGCTTCAAGACGGCGAAGACGCTCATAAGCGGCAGCAAGGGCGGCCAGATCGTCGTAGGACATGATGATCCATGAGAGTGACCGTGCCACGTCATTGAAGGCGCCCCTGATCTGCATGAGTCCGCCCAATTGGATGATGCCGGCGAAAAAACTCGGCAGCGCGAAAAAAATGGGAGCGAGGTGTGTGAATTGTCCGACGCCGACCGTGAAGAGGTTGAGGTCTCGCTTTCGTTTTACCAACGCAATGAGGACAGAGAGAAGCTGCCGGAAGCGCTCGACCAGGCCGGCTTCCTCCACTGCCTCAGCATGAGCCCCGGCGATGGCATCTGCATGACGGCGTTTTTCCATGAGGGCGGCACGCAGATTCGCCTCCATATGCTGAGCATTGATGTTGAGGCCTTTAAGCTTGTGTCCGATGAGGTGTGTAATCCATGTAGCAACGATCGTATAGAGGATGCAGACCCAGAACATGTAGCCGGGGATCGTGATGCCGAACACTTCAGCAGAGCCTGAGAGCTGCCAAAGGATGACTGAAAAACTGCCGATCGTGAGCATGGCGTCGTAAAAGCTCACCAGAAGATCGACGGAAAGATTGACGAGCTGCCGAACATCCTCCGTCACGCGTTGGTCTGGGTTATCGGGTTCTCGGCCGCTCTCGCGCAGCAGATAGTGAGCGCTTTCCGGAGATAGCCAGCGTTTGAAGAAAATCTGCGTAAGGTCGCGGCGCAGCGCAAGCGCCAAGCGGTCCTTGACATAGCCAGCCCAGACGAGCAGTACGATGATGACGGCGGCAAGCCCTATGAAATAAAAAAGTTCTCGGAAGATCGCATCGCGATTGACCGCCTGAAGTGCGTTAAAGAACCGTCCGTTCCAATCGTTATAGAGAACAGCAAGCTTGATATTGAATGCGTATGCCGCAAGAACGATGGCAAAAAGTCCCCACAAGCGCCATTGACTGCGGGTAAAAAGATACTGCGTGATAAGACGGCATAAGCCGCTCGGACGCGGATTAAGGAACATGCTTGTGCTTGAATGGTGCTGTGCCGAAAGCGGTTCGGGGAGACCGCTTTCGGCAGACTTTTTCAGGTGAAATTAGAACTGGGCCGAGAGCCAGGCACGGAAGCCCCGAGCATAACCCACGTTGTTCTCACGCATGCCGAACAGCGCAACGTACTTCTCATTTGTCAGGTTAGTGACGGCGAGACCTGCCTGAATGTTGAAGTAATTCGGAATCTTCGGCGTCCAATTGATGCCTACGGAGTGCAGGGTGTAGCCATCCAAATGGGTTGCTGCATATCCTGGGAACGGAACGGTATCGCCGCCCTTAGCCCAATGGAGCCGGTACCAAGGCTCAAGTTGGGCAGCTGCAATTTTGTAGCTCAGCCGCAGGTTGGCGCTCTGAGGCGTAACACCGCCCAGCCGTTCGCCGGTTTCCTTATCTTCGGAATGCAGATAACCGTATGAAGCGGAGGCTTTAAAGCCGTTGAGTTCATAGGTGCCGGAGAGCTCAGCGCCCTTGTTGACAACGTGACCGTAGTTCACCGTTTGGTACTTGATCGGTCCGACCATACCGCCTTGCCACCATTCGAGCATATTATCCTGAACCGAAATGAAGTCCTTGACGTCGTCATAGAAGACCGCAACTCGCCAGGAAAGATGATCGTTCTCAGTAAGAAGATCGCCGAACAGGCCGCTCATGCCGACTTCGTAGTTCGTGGATTTTTCAGGCTTCAGATTGGGATTATTGATGACCTCAACATTCTGACCATAGTCTGTGCTGTAGAAGTACATCTCATCGAGCATTGGCGGACGGTAACCGGTGTGTACGGACCCCCAGACCAGCAAAGATTCATAGGGCGTCATCTTCAGCGTGATGCCCGGCGTTACTTTGGAGTCGGAAAGCGAAGGGAAACCGGTATTCGATTCGCGCTTGAAGTAGTTGAAGCGTACGACGGGTACCACGGAGAAAAGGCCGTTGATCTTATATTCGTCCTCAACGAAGAAGCCGCCGTCAAAACCGTCAGCGTCCGGACGAGTTGAATCTTTGTCCCATTCGTTTGTCGTTTGATCTAAAACTAAGCCGCTTTGCGATGTCTTTGAAAAATCGAACCCATAGGTGACGGCATGCCGGCCGAGTCCGCTGAGGTAGGAGGTGTTCTGCACATTTCCGCTCACGGAGTCGAACTTATCTTTGGAATTGATGCCGCGCCAAGGATCAGGATTGACGTAGTGGAATTTGGAGTGGGCGTATTGAAGGGCTGCGGTGAGATTCCAGAGGTCGCCTCGTTCGAACTCCCATTTGCCGGTGACGCGTTGCTGTTCATAGCGATAGAACGTATCGCTTTCAGAATTTGCACGGTCAAAATTGTATGAGAGGCTCAGCACGTTGGCATCGTTAGGCATGAAGGAGGCTTTGCCGAATGCTGCTGTGCTGTAGGCATCGATATCGGCTTTGCTTCGTTTGCCGGTCAGTGAGTTGGTGGAAGCACCCGAGTCACGGCGTGAAACCCCAAAGACGACGTCCCACTGATTGGAGCGGCCGAATGCGTAAGCGCTCTTTTGCCATTCCAGATTGTCTGAGGTGTAGCCGGCCTTGACTTTGGCGCCAAAGTTTCGATCGGTTCCCTTCAGGAAATCATTGGCGTTCATTGTGGTGACGGCCAATGTGCCGCCAATACCGCCGTTGCCGTAAAGCGCGCTGCCGCCGCCGTGCTTGACTTCAACTTGTTTAAGAATTTCCGGATCAATGAAAATGCCGCTTGGACGGTTGCCGGCCATTGTTTGGTCGTCCTGACGCATTCCGTCAATCAAATACGTAATTTGAGAGGAGTTCGATCCTCGGATTGAAATTTGCGACGATATGTAGGCAAAGTCAAGAACGTCAACGTTAGGAATATCTAAAAGCAGTTCGCCCAAAGTAACAGGCTGATCTTCCTGAATATCCTGCTCTGTGAGCACGCTGAGTGAGCTTGCGGCCTGAGAGAGGGGCTGAGTGGTTCGGGTAGCCGTTACGACAATGGGCTGTGTATCAATGTAAGTCGCTTTGGGAGTCGAATCTTCAGCTGCGGCAGCACTATTCATTCCTGCAAATAGAAAAGATATCGTCAGTACGAGAGGACGAAATGAAAAATGGGGGGAGTGGTAAATATTAGAAGGGTTCATGCCAATCTCCGTTGACAAAGCGGTCTGCGTTTGTAGACTGCAGACGACCTTAATGATGAGAATGATTCGCATTCTAAGGTGAGGTTGGTGAAGCTAACTAATTATTTTTATTGAGAAATTTTGATTACGGCGCTAAGTAATTGGTTAACAAAGGACAATAACGAATTTGAAATTAATCTGGAGTTTTGATGAAAGTGTTGGTTTTTTGCTCAACTTCAAAACCATTGATATCCAGTTATTTAGGCATTAATGCTGTTTATAGAAATAGTTTTGATAGTTTACCTTCTGAACTGATCGTCATTGCACATGACAATGATCGGCTAAGTGGCGATAGGGGAAATTTGTGGTGGGGGGGGGGCAACAATAGAATTTACTAATAAACTTGTAGTTTCGCTATTGTATTGATATTTGTGGAAAACAAGGAATTATTCAAATATTGACGGATTTGAATACTTCGATTACTCACCTAACATGCTGGCATCCCGTTCTTCTTCACGGCAGATCGGGCATTGAGTTTGAGTGTCCTTCAAACGATGTAAATATAGATGCCAGCAGCTCAAATCAATCCATCATCATCTGTACTAACTGCCGCAGTCAGCATTGAGCGTGAACGGCCTGACTTCCCTTCTGACAAGAAGCGCAGGGATGCGCTTGTCCTTTTTAACTGTGGGCTGGGCTATTCGAAGGTTGCAGACATCTTGGAGCTGAATCCCAACACGGTCCGTGACTGGGCAAAAAGCTTTTTGGCCGGTAAGTTTAAAACTGAGCTTTCAAAGACGCAGTTTCGCTATTCGGAAGATTTCAAGCTTCGCTGCGTGACCATGCGTCAGAGCGGCATGAGTTGGTCGGCCATTGAACGTGAAATGGGAGTTGCACAGGCTACTGTGCGTCGCTGGGTACGGGCAGCCGAAGCTAAAAAAACAGGCAAAGGAGATCTTGTCTGATGGCAGGCAGCAACATTACTTGCCGTCTTTTCGCCGCTTTTGAACGTTTCAAGAACCCAAATTTGATTCGATTAGCGAAGTATCTTCCCGCTTATAAGGGAAAGATCGGTCTGGCTGTCTGCTGCATGCTGACCGCTGGTCTTTCCTCATCGCTTATTGCGACCCTTTTGGGACGTCTCACCGATGCTGGCTTTTATCAGCAGCAGGCTTGGGTGGTGCTTGCGGCTCCGATCGGGCTGATCCTCATTTCGTTCCTCCACGGCGGGAGCATGTTCGGCAGCAACTATCTGCTCGGGCAGGTCTCTCAGTCCATTTTGGCTGAGCTGCGACGCCAAATATTCCACCGTATGCTGCATTGGCCCGCAGAAACCTATCAGACGAATTCAACTGGTTTGGTGACTTCCAAATTCGTCTTTGAAGGGAACTTTGCACTCAGCAATGCAGCAAAGTCTGCGATCACTCTGGTGCGAGACAGCATTCAGGTCGCTGCACTCACAGTTGTTCTTTTCTGGCACAACTGGGAGCTTGCCATGATTGCCTTGGTGATTGGACCTTTTGTGGCTTGGCTCCTGCGATATATCAGCGCCAAGATGAAAAAGGTGATGAGCTCAAGTCAGGCCAACATTGCTGAGCTGTTGGTGCGAGTCAAAGAAGCCTATGGTGCCGAGCGTTTGGTGAAGATCTCAAATGCTTACGAGCAGGAAACATCTCGCTTTGCCAGATTGAATGCCGACATTAAGGATCTGATGATTCGCATGACCAAGGCGTCATCCTTGGGGACGCCCCTCACGCAGCTTCTCTGCATGACGGGTATTGCCGTAGTGCTCACGATCGCGATGTACCAGACGCAGGCGGGTCTTCTCACCATTGGTGAATTCGTGACGTTTCTGGCTGCGCTTCTTCTCATCATGCCGCCTTTGAGGCATTTGGCAGGCTTGAATGCATCTTTTGTGATGATGACGGTGGCTGCGGAAAGCCTCTTTTCAACACTTGACCTGCAGGAGGAGCCTGATCAAGGTACGGAGCAGTTGTCTAAAGACATAAAGAACGTGGTCTTTGACAGCGTCGGTCTGCGGTATCCGGGTGCAGAACGGGATGCTGTGGAATCGGTTTCCTTTGCCATTGAAAAAGGCAGGGCTATTGCTCTCGTTGGTCTCTCGGGATCGGGGAAGACGACAATCGTCAATATGCTTCCGAGGTTTTGGAATCCAACATCAGGACGGATTCTTATTAATGGCGTTGATGCACAACGCTATACGCTCTCAAGCTTAAGAAGTCAAATAGCCATCGTTTCGCAAGACGTGCTGATGTTTGACGACACGATCCGCGCAAACATCACTTATGGCTGTCCGAACGCTTCGGATGAAGATATTGGGCGCGCAGTAGCAGATGCCGCTTTAACCGACTTTGTGGAAAGTCTTCCGCAAGGGCTGGACACACCGGTGGGTGAGGCTGGAGATCGTCTTTCCGGCGGGCAGAAACAGCGGATTTCTATTGCACGAGCTTTCCTGAAGAACGCACCCATTCTGATTCTGGATGAACCGACGTCTGCCCTTGACGGTGTGTCGGAAGCGCAGATTAAAGAGGCTTTAACGCGTCTCATGGCCGGACGGATCACGCTGATCGTTGCGCATCGTCTGACCACGATTGAGCATGCAGATCAAATTCTGGCATTAGCAGACGGCAGGATCGTTGAGTCCGGAAGCTGGCAGGAACTTATTGAGCGAAACGATCTCTTCGCGAAGCTCTGTCGTCTTCAGGGCATCAATGCCAAGGGCGAGCAGGAGGATGCAGCATGAACTTCCTGCGGCGCGTTTTTGCGAATGGTCTGGATGCGGATCTTATCCGCCTCTTTCGCATGCTTCTCCCATATAAGGGGCTCATTGCACTCGCCTGCATCTTTCTCATTGGCGCGGCAAGCATGTCGTCCCTCACGGCGACGCTTTTGGGCAAACTCACCGATCTTGGTTTTTATCAGGAAGAAAAGTGGGTGATCTTCGCGGCGCCGGCAGCTTTGATCGGTGTATCGCTGCTGTTTGCGGTTTCTACCGTGATGAGTTCTATTTTGATGGCAAAGGTGTCGCAGTCTGTGCTGGTCACCTTGCGAACTGAGCTTTTTGAACGGATGCTGCATTGGCCGGCGGAGGCGTATCAAAAGTTCTCGACCGGAACGGTTTCTTCCAAATTCGTAAATGAAGCCAACATTGCTTTGAGCGGCGCAACGAATTCAATCATTGTTTTGGTGCGAGATATCGTCCAAGTGATTGCGCTGCTGGCAGTTCTCTTTTGGCACAACTGGCAGCTCACGCTTGTGGCGTTCGTTATTACTCCGGGGCTAGCACTCATTCTTCGTGCGATCAGCCGCCGCATGCGAATGATCGTCAAGCGTTCGCAAGAAGCATTGGCCGCCATGATTTCGCGTGTGCAGGAATCTTACGGCGCTGCGCGCATTGTGAAGATTGCGGGTACCTACGATTTTGAGGACGAGCGATTTGCTCAGATCAACGGTCGTATTCGCAGTCTGGCCATGAAGACCATTCAGACGCAGAGTCTTTCAACGCCGCTCACGCAGATGCTCACGATGGTGGCGATCGCGTTTGTTGTCGGCGCCGCACTTTTTCAAGCTCAGCAGGGACTGCTGACTTTCGGCGAATTCATCACATTTCTCGCAGCCTTGCTTTTGCTGAGAACGCCGATACAAGCGCTTTCAGGATTAAACGGTACGTTTGCGGCGATGTCAACGGCAGCCAAAAGCATTTTTGACATGCTCGATGCTGAGCCTGAATTGGACAAAGGCACGATCAATTTAGACCGAGCTAAAGGCGAAATTCGATTTGAACACGTCTTTCTGAAATATCCAGGGCAGACGGAGTTTGCGCTCCAGGACATCAATCTCACCATCAAACCCGGCGAACATGTTGCGTTAGTCGGTCAATCGGGATCGGGGAAGACCTCGATCGTGAATCTCCTGCCGCGTTTCTGGGAACTGACGAGCGGTCGAATCACATTGGATGGTCACGACATTCGAGATCTCTCTCTGGAGTCACTGCGCCGCCAAATTTCCATTGTGTCCCAGGATGTGACGCTTTTGGATGCCTCAATCCGCGAGAACCTTTCCTATGGTCTTGATGACATTACGGATGAGTGCATGTGGACTGCGCTGCGAAATGCAAATCTTGAGGCTTTCGTCCGTTCACTCCCCGGTGGATTAGATGCGCGAGTTGAAGAAGGCGGCGGGATGCTCTCAGGAGGTCAGAAGCAAAGACTGTCTATTGCTCGAGCACTGCTCAAGGATGCTCCAATTCTCATTCTTGATGAGGCGACTTCGGCACTGGATTCTGAGTCCGAAAGAGTGATTAAGGATGCCTTGGTTGTGCTAGCCAAAGGGAAAACAGTTTTTACGGTAGCGCATCGCTATTCGACGATTGAAAACTCGGATGAGATCGTGGTTTTGGATTCAGGAGTCATTTCTGAGCTCGGACCAACGAGTGAACTTTTAGCGCAGCCCAATGGTGTTTATCGGAAATTAGTGATGGTCCAGTCGGGTAGCAATGCTGACGAAAAGACAAATGTGAAAACTGCACAAAAAGTCATGGGAGAAGAGGATAAATCATGAAAGGACTCGTCTCCGTGATTGTTTCGACCTACAACAAACCTGATTATTTGGCTCTTACGTTGCGCTCGCTGAGAGCTCAGACGGATCGAGATTTTGAGGTCATTGTTGCCGATGACGGCTCGGATGAAAGGACGAAATGTGTCGTCAAATGCGAGGAGAAATTCAGTGATTTGACGACCAAACATGTTTGGCATCCGAAACAGGGATTCAGGTTGGCGGCCATTCGTAACCGAGCTGTTGAGGCGGCATCCGGTCAATATCTGATTTTCATGGATGGTGATTGTTTGGCACCGCCCGACTTTGTCGCAACGCATCGCAGGCTTGCTGAAGCGGGATGGCACGTCATCGGACAACGAGTGCTTCTGAGCCGATCGTTCACGCATCGGATTCTTCAGAAATTTAGTGATGATCAAGACGAAATTCCATTTATCAAGTGGAATCTTGCGTATTTTGCTTTGCATTATTGCGGACGAAGCGTCAACAGATTGCTCCCCTTTGTGAAGCTGCCTCTCTGCTCATATCGGACCCATGCTCCTCGATCATGGGATCGTGTACGCGGCTGCAATTGGGCCATGTGGACGGCCGACTACAAATCTGTCTTTGGCTCTGACGAAGCCTTTGAGGGATGGGGGGCAGAGGACACTGATCTTGCGGTTCGTCTCTACAACCGTGGAATAAGAGCAAAGTTAGGCACTTGTGCAAGCTATGTGCTTCATCTTTGGCATGAAGCCAACCACAATTCGGTCGATGGGGAGCGGAAAGAAGCGCTCATTCAGGAGCGTATTCAGTCTGGTACTTTCATGCCAGAACGCGGCTTGTCGACACTCAAGGGAGACTTCTTGTGCGCTCGTTGATTGTCGTTCGCTGCGGAGATCAGAGTCTTCACCTCAACTGGTGTGTGCCGCGTGAACAACGCACCTATGACGTGGCCGTTAGCTATTTTGGCAGACATCCGGAACGTTGGGTTGAAAGCTGTGACATCTTCCACGCCTTTCAGGGCAGCAAATGGGAAGGGTTGGCCGATTTTCTCCGCGTTCATGACGGTATTTGGAAGAGCTACGACTACATCTGGTTTCCCGATGACGACTTATGCATGTGTCGCGACGACCTTGAGCGCTTCCTCTTTATCTGCAGGCAGGAGCGGTTTGTCGTTGCTCAACCGGCGCTTTTACCTTCGAGCTACTACAGCTGGTCTATCACACTTCAACGTCGGTGGTGTCGATGGCGCAGAACGAATTTCGTCGAAGTGATGGCGCCATGTTTTCGTGGTGAAGATTTTTCCCTCTTTCAACAAACCTTTTCTGAGAATACCTCTGGTGGTGGCTCGCTAAGAAGCATGGAAGAGATCGCTTCGCCGTTGTTGACGAAACGGGAATGTTGCATACACGTCCCGTTGGAACCGGTAAATCGGGTGGAGCTAAGGCAGATCCTCGTTTTGAGGAAGAACAATTATATCGAAAATTTAGAATAGTTAAAGAAAAGCCGAAAAATGTATCTTCAAATTGGAAGGTTTTGACATTTTTTTTAGGAGGAATAGTCAATAGATATAAAGTGATGAGAAGGTTATTACCGAAGCGTCTAGTGAAGGTTGTCTGCTCAAATGGATGTGTTCGAAATATTTAACAATAATAAATCGCTAATAATAAAAAGGACGAAAGTGAAAACGTTGCAAAATGTAATATTGCCAAATGAAAAAACTGGACCAGCCGAGGCTTATTACCGATCACGCACCCATGATCTTATTTCTATTCGTTCCCATGGAAGTTCGCTAGGGCTGGAAATGAAGGCAGGATCAGACATCAGTCTAGATACTTTTTATAATGCATTCCCTTTAGCGCCGTGGACATCCTGTACTGAACTGAAATCACTTTATTTGAGCATTACTGTAAAAGGCTGCTTAGATATTTTACTTAATCAAGCAATACTGAAAAGAAATAAACTACAAATAAGTAATATTTTAGAGTATCGCACAAATAATTTTGATTATTCGGAATCTATTCTGCAGATTCCATACCTTAGTTTGCGCTGTGGACTGTTATTTGTGGAGATAAAAGCCATCACTGATGTTTCAATTGAAAATATCAGATTTGTGACCCAAGACGATGCGATTCAGAAAGTAAAATTGGGGTTGGTAGTTACGCATTATAGAAGAGAAGCTTGCATGCGCAACTTTATCGAGCAATTTATTCAAGAAGATACGCCTGATAAATTAACAGAAACATCATTGTTAGTAGTAGATAATTCTGGAACTTTAGTTAATCTTCCGAAAAGCAATCGTGTAAAAGTGATAAAGAATCAAAATTATGGAGGAAGTGGAGGGTTCGCTAGAGGGCTATTAGAGTTGAGTAATGGTGATTTTACGCATTGTTGTTTCATGGATGATGATGCAAACAGTAACATTGAAAACTTTCTAAGAACGGTAGCTTTTTTTAAATATGCAAAGCCTGGCGAAAGAATTTCGATAGCTGGCATTCTACTACAGAAAAATACAGGGAGCTTTGTGATCGAAAGAGCGGCCAGATTTGATAAGCGTTGGCATCCTATAAGTAGAGGAATCGATATATGTAACCTGAGTGAGTTGCTTCAATCCGAGAGCAGCTATGCTAGTGGAGAATATGGTGCTTGGTGTTATTTTGCATTCAAAATTTCGGATGTTAAGAAATACCCATTTCCTTTTTTTGTGCGAGGAGACGACATACTGTTTGGCCTTCAGAATGGTTTTAAAGTTATCAGTCTAATAGGAGTTGCTGCGCTAGTTGATAGCTTTGAATTAAAAGATGGACCTGTAACAAGGTATCTTGGTTGTAAAAGTGAACTAATAATAAACACATTAATTAGAAACAGCGTGTGGGATGTGTGCTCCAGATATAAAAGTTGGTACTTACATTCATTGAATTCATATAACTATGCATCCTGCGATGCCATAAATCAGGCTGTTGACGATTTTCTTCAAGGACCGAAATGGATTGTCGAAAATATCGCGTTAGGAGAAAAATTGTCAGCTATGAAACGTCTGCATAAAGATGGAGTTGTCGGACATGATATCAGTATGAGATGTTTACAGAATAAAAAACAAGAGAGGAAAATTATAAAATTTGTCCGTAGAATATCGCTTCAAGGCTTACTTATCCCTTCATTCTTTTTCACTAACAATATTTCATACCAAAAGAAGGGGTTTTCTGCCGATCTATCTACAACATTCTTGCATAAATATATTTGTTACCTAAACCCTGAAAATGGAGAGTTCTATATCACAAAACATGACAAAAATAAAATATTCAAGGGGTATATTGAATTATCTAAGAGAATAATCCGCATAATATGGGCATTCCATCAAATTCAACAACTATATATTAAATATGAGCCAAAGATTTGCGTTAAATCATTTTGGATAAATGTGTATAAGTTGATCGAAATGAATAAAAAATATTATCACAAGAAAGGGAATTTTTGAAATGTTTACTTTGCAACATCTAGCTTTGCCCATAACTGAGTTTAATTGCCCATTGGATATGTATGTTCGCTGTGATTCTCGAAATTTAGGTAATTTTTTAATATCGAAAGAGTGTTTCACTATTGGCGAGGGAGAAGTTGCTACTTTTGATACATATTACAACTTATTTTCAATCTCTAAGTGGCGGAAAATTAGCAACATACGTGACCTTTTCTTTACGCTAAAAGGTAACGGAGAAGCAATAGTTCAGATTAACTGGTCAGATAATTATGGCCAATCGAAAGTCGTGCAATCAATTCCTGTATCCTTGTATGGGAATGAATATACAGTTCATCTCCCCGAATTTAATACTCAGGAAGTTGGATATTTGTATATAACCATTGTAGCTAAAACAGAGTTCAAACTTTTTCGAGAATCTCGATTCGAAACGCCTGATGAAATTAGAAACAAAGTCAAATTAGCTATTGTAATAACGCATTTCAATAGGGCTGATCATGTAATACCGACGGTTAAAAAACTCCTCAATTTCATCGATAATTACGGATTAAAAGAAAATGTATGCATTTTTATCATCGATAATTCAAACAATCTAAACTGCAATATATCGTCTACAAATTTAGTTGTAATTGAAAATCCAAACTTTGGAGGAGCTGGTGGTTTCGCGCGTGGCCTAGTCGAAATCAAGCATAGAGATTTCACGCATTGTCTTTATATGGATGATGATGGTTCTTGCCACTCGGAATCGATTTATAGGGTGTTGTCGATTTTTCAACATTCCCAAATCCAAGATTTGGCATTGGTTGGAACATTGTTGGCCGAAGAAAAGCCAAATATCATTCTACAAAGTGGTGCAAAATATCAGTATCGTGGGTGGAAAAATATTAATTTTGGAGAAAATATCTCTTCGAGGCTAGGGATTTTTCGATCAGAAAGGGCATTTGAAAAGCCAGACTATGGGGCATGGCCGTTTTACGCGTTCAAAATTTCGTCCATAAAATATTTTCCTTTTCCATTTTTTGTTCGCGGAGATGATGTCTTCTTTGGCCTGCAGAATCAATTGACAACAATTTGGTGGCACGGAATTGCGGTACTAGTCGGTGATCTTGTCGCACGTGAGTCGCCGGGCACTTTATACCATGATGAACGCGCTATGCTCGTGATTAATTTAATGAGAAATACTCCATTTCTAAAAATTATTAAACAGTACAGCAAACTATACTTTAGTGAACTTTTTTCCTATAAATACGCTTCTGCGCGTGCCATGCACATGGCTTTTCGTGATGTTCTTAATGGACCAAAATTCTTTTCAGATAATATGGATTGTGCAAATGTTCGGGCTATCCTAAAGCCGTTGAATTACGAGGAAAGATTGATTGATGTTAATCTGGAGCCAAAGTTTGCAAAACCTGTAAAAAAGAAAACAAAAATAATGTATGCCCTTACTTGTAAAGGTTTGTTTCTCCCGAATTTCATGCTTAAGAAAGGTGCGATTTATCAAGAGAAGGGGTTGGCAGCAAATACTATTCAAACTTTCAATTATGCAAAAATTTTTTATTATTGCCAAACCAATAATAAATGTCAAATTCTTGAAAGGGATTTGCTTAAATTCGTTAATGGTTTTGTTACATTTTTAATTGATGCCTGCCATTTCATAATTGCAGGAAAGTTAATTAGAAAAAAATATCAAAATACAAAAGTTGGCAGTGAAAGCTTTTGGTTAAAAAAATTCAACATGGAGTAATTGTATGAAGTTCGATTATCTGTTAGTGGGTTCAGGTCTTTTTACTGCAGTCGTTGCGAATTTGCTTATGAAACAAGGCAAAAAGTGCCTTGTTATAGAGCGTCGACAGCATATAGGTGGTAATTGCTATACAGAATTTCAGGAAAATATTGAAGTACACATGTATGGTGCTCATATTTTTCGTACATCTAATAAGAAGGTTTGGAATTATGTTAATGAATTTGCCGAATTTAATAACTTCATAAACACGCCAATGGCTAAATATAAAAACGAGTTATATAATCTGCCATTTAATATGAATACATTTCATCAAATGTGGGGTATTTTTACTCCAGAAGAAGCTCGTTCAATAATTGATCGGCAGAAAAGTGAAGTTGTTGGCATCCCTAAAAATTTAGAGGAAAAGGCAATTTCTCTCGTTGGTCGCGATATATACGAAAAGTTGATCAAGGGGTATACTGAAAAACAGTGGGGACGTAATTGTTCGAATCTGCCGGAATCTATTATTCGGAGAATACCTGTTAGATTTACTTATAACAACAACTATTTTAATGATGAATACCAGGGTATACCCAAGTCCGGGTATACTGCAATGCTTTTATCAATGCTGAATGGTGCAGAAATAATTCTTGGAGTTGACTTCAATAAAGATAGGGAAAAATATATTGCGATGGCAAATGCAACTGTCTACACAGGGGCTATCGATGAGTTGTTTGATTACTCTGAGGGAGCTCTTGAATACAGAAGTCTCAGGTTTGAAACTTCGGTAGTCGATTGTTCCAATGTTCAAGGTGTTGCGGTAATGAATTTCACAGAAAGAGAGGTTCCTTATACTAGACGAATTGAACATAAGCATTTTAAATTTGGACAACAGCCCAAATCGGTCATAACTTATGAATATCCTGTTGAATGGAAATTAGGGGACGAACCCTATTACCCAATTAATGATGTTAAAAATAATTCTGTCTATCATAAATACTTGGAGAAAACGAAATCTCTACGAAATTTCTACATTGGCGGAAGATTGGGTGAATATAAATACTACGACATGCAGGATACAATTATCTCTGCAATGAAGATGGTCGATAAAATAATTAATGATAGATTTAATAATTTAAAATGAACGTATTAATTCTTGACGCCCGTATGAGTAAACGTATGGGATCCCCTGTTCCGAAGGTCGTGCTGTCCCCGGCAGGGTGTTCGATGCTCGGCCCCGTACTCGACGGCGCCGTAGGGCTCTCCCAATTCACCAGCGGTGTCGTCAAGGGGAACGGCGCCGAGAACGTCATGGTTCGTTGCGAAGGCTGCATGGATGTTGCCTTCGTTCTTCAGTCCGGGCAGTTGGGTACAGGGAATCTTCTGCGCGAGGCTCTTCCTGAGATTGATCCCTCCGATCCGCATATGCTCGTTTGCTTCGAAGACGTGTTGCTTCTAGATCGCACGATGTTCGAGCGGGTGGTCGGTGCAACGATCGGCGCGGGTTCGACTTTCACACTCAAGGTGCAAGAAAGGAGGATCACGGTGAGCCGCCCCCGTCAGGTCACGGTAGAAGATTGGAAGCGGCCTTTGAAGAAGCGCTACGTCCACGAGGAGACAAACTGAAATGTGTGGAATAGTTGCCGCGGCCAGTCGCCGCAACGTTGTGCCGTTGTTGCTTGAAGGGCTGCGGCGTCTTGAATATCGAGGGTACGATTCCTGTGGCCTGGCGACGGTTGATATTGAGGGGTTGCATCGAATTCGGTCGACTGCACGTGTGATGCATCTTTCAAAAGAAATAAAAAAGGTCGACCTTGAGGCGGTTACGGGCATCGCTCATACTCGTTGGGCTACGCATGGGCAACCTGAGGTATGTAATGCGCATCCACATTTCTCACGTGGCATGATCGGCATCGTTCACAACGGCATCATCGAAAACTACGAACTGCTTCGTGACCGCCTGAAGAGGCTCGGCTATGAGTTTACTAGTCAGACTGACACAGAGGTTCTTGCGCACTTGATCCATTCGAACTACCGCGGAAACCTGCTCAAGGCTGTTGAGGCATCTGTTCTGGAAGTTCGGGGTAGTTATGCCATTGCTGTCATTTGCCGGGACGAACCGCACACAATCGTCCTCGCCCGTCAGGGCTCACCCCTTGTGATCGGCGTGGGCGACGGCGAGATGTTCGCCGCCTCGGACGCTATGGCCGTCGCCGGCTTCACCGACCGCATCATGTACGTCGCCGAAGGCGACGTCTGCGAGATAACGCCCGAACGCGCGGATGTCTACGCACGCCAAGGAACGGAGTTCGTCCCCGTCACCCGTGAAGTACGCTTGATGCACGCCTATTCAGGCGCCGTAGACCTCGGCCCCTACCGCCACTATATGCAAAAGGAGATCTTCGAGCAGCCGCGTGCTATCGGCGATACACTCGAGGGTATTGTCGGTATTACGCCGAAGCTCTTCGGAGCAGATGCAGAAGAAGTCTTTTCGGGCGTAAAGCGCCTTCTCTTTCTTGCCTGTGGTACGTCCTACTACGCAGCGCTCACAGCCAAATATTGGATCGAGGCGATTGCTGGACTGCACTGCGACGTGGAGATAGCGAGCGAATACCGCTACCGCGTTTCCATTCCCAACCCCCAGGCGCTAGTTGTAACTATTTCGCAGTCCGGAGAAACAGCTGATACGCTTGCTGCACTTCGTCACGCGCGCGACGATTTAGGTATGAGCCGGACATTGACGATCTGCAATGTCCCAACATCGGCCATGGTGCGCGAAAGTCGTCTCGCCTACATTACTCGTGCTGGCATAGAAGTCGGCGTTGCCTCGACGAAGGCCTTTACCACACAGCTCGCAGCAATTTATCTCCTTGCGCTCGCGCTTGCGAAGATCAACGGACGCCTCACCTCTGAAGGCGAGTTCAATGAACTCAAGGCGTTGCGTCATATCCCCGCGGCGCTTTCGTCTGTGCTTGCCCTCGAGCCGCAAGTGATCGACTGGGCCGAGCGTTTCGCACAGAAGCAGCATGCACTCTTTCTCGGTCGCGGCGTGCACTACCCAATAGCGCTTGAAGGAGCCCTCAAGCTCAAGGAGATCAGCTACATCCACGCCGAGGCCTATCCGGCGGGCGAACTCAAGCACGGGCCGCTTGCGCTTATTGACGACGCCATGCCCGTCGTGACTGTCGCGCCCAATGACCGGCTCCTAGAGAAGCTCAAGTCGAACATGGCCGAAGTGCGCGCCCGAGGGGGCGAGCTTTATGTCTTTGCCGACGGCGATTCCAACATCACGCCTGATGAGCACACGCACGTGATCCGCCTGCCGGAAAACTACGGCGCACTCTCGCCCATCCTGCATGTCGTGCCGTTGCAGCTCCTCGCCTATCACACAGCAGTCGTGATGGGGAAGGATGTTGACAAGCCTCGTAATCTTGCAAAGAGCGTAACTGTTGAATAAATAGCGAAATACTTCATCAAAAGGAAACGATAAATGAAAATTTTACTCACGGGCGGCATGGGCTTCATTGGGTCGCACACGGCTGTTGTGCTTCAAGAGGCGGGTCACATTCCAGTGCTTTTCGATAATCTGTCGAATGCTGCCCCCAGCGTTGTCGAGCGTATTGAACGGATTACCAGACACGCACCAAAATTCATTGAAGGAGATATCCGCGACGGCGCGCTTCTTGAAAAGGTGCTCCGTGAAGAGGCGATCGACGCGGTAATCCACTTTGCCGGCCTCAAGTCAGTGGGCGAATCCGTCGAGAAGCCTCTTGAATACTTCGACAACAACCTCACAGGAACATTACGGCTGCTTGAGGCGATGCGCGCAACAGGTGTAAAGCGCCTCATCTTCAGCTCCTCTTCAACCGTCTATGGAACGCCGGCTCACCTTCCCATCAAAGAGAGCGATCCGACGGGGGAAGCGACCAATCCTTATGGGCGTACGAAACTCATGATCGAGGAAATGCTGTCTGACCTCTGTCACGCTGATCCAGCATGGAGTGTTGTGTGCTTACGATACTTCAATCCGATCGGTGCACACCCTTCGGGTTTAATTGGGGATGACCCAAACGGTATTCCGAACAATCTTCTGCCCTATGTTTCGCGCGTCGCAAACGGGCGATTGCCATATCTGAATATCTTTGGCAACGACTATGACACGCCTGATGGAACGGGCGTTCGAGACTATATCCATGTCATGGATCTTGCTCGCGGTCATGCAGCGGCGCTTCCTTACTGCATGTCGCATGAGGGATGGAAGGCCGTGAATCTTGGCTGTGGTCGGGGCTACAGCGTTCTTGAGATAGTAGCTGCCTTTGAGATGGCCTCGGGTCGAAAAGTCCCGGTAAAGTTTGCGCCTCGGCGTGCAGGCGATATCGCTGCGAATTGGTGCGACCCAACACTCGCTCGAGATCTTTTCGGTTGGGAGGCAAAACTTACAATCGACGATATGTGCCGCGACGCCTGGAATTTTGAATCTCGTCAAGCATCAATGGGCTGCATGGATCAATAAGGGAACTTTTTTGAGTACTGCATTCCTTAATGGATGTGGCTCAATCCTTCAATGAGCTAGTACTCAGGGAGGCCTGAGTTAACTGTGAAATGGTAATGAAATACGCTCAGGTATTAACACCTGAGCGTATTCGCAGGTTCGAGTACTGTTCCATGCAATGAGATTGACGCGGCTCTGAAAAAAGACTGTTTTGTGTCCTTCCCGACGAAATAACGGTGCGGCATTGGATTTCATCGTACTCAGATGAGCCATATGTTATTTGGACGACGAATTTGGATCTGGCGGTTCGTTCCTTCTCGGCAGCCCGCGTTTTTTCCACAAGCCGGATGCCAAAGGTGCGATTCAGCATCGGCAGAAGACTGGACGTTTTCAGGTGAACGCCTGTGCATCACCTGGGCAGAGAGCATGACGAACTAACGAGATCTTCAAGCGAAATATTCGACAGATTTTTTGTTCCGAGCTTTCGGTAAATGGCGTTCCGGTGCGCATAGATGGTGCGGTCGCTCAAACCCAAACGTTCGGCAATCTGCTGAGAAGATACGTCTTGGATCATAAGTTCCAGTATTTCGCGTTCTCGCTCAGTAAGGAGGTCAAATGCTTTTTCAAGATCCCGGCCGGTAAGTTCGCCGCAGCTTTTGGCGAGACTTTCTCTGCACAGTTTGGCGATCGCCTTCATCAGGCGGTCTTCGTCAACGGGTTTTTCAAAAAATTCGGCTGCACCCGCCTTCAGCGTCGTAACGGCAAGGTCAACGTTGGCATGTCCTGTAAGGATGATGATGGGCAGGGAGTACCGGCGGCGGCGCATTTCCATCTGCAGTTCTGTGCCGGTCATGTCGGGCATGCTGATGTCGAGAATAAGACAGCCAGGCACAGATGGTGCGTCATCCATAAGGAAAGACCATGCACCAGCATAAGTGCGAACCTGCCAGCCGGCATAGGTGAGCATCATTTCACACGTTTCACGGAGATCTTCGTTGTCATCAACGATGCGCACGAGCGTGTGCTGCTGAATATCCTTGAGTGTTCGAGTCACGAGGAGCCTCCGGGAAGCGGAAGAATGATGTGTACTTCGAGGCCTTTGTCGGCTCGTGCACTGAAGTGAATGCTGCCGCCGTGTGCGCTGATGATGCTCCGCACGATGCTGAGGCCAAGACCCAAACCGTCTCGTTTCTGTGACGGTCCGCAGGAGGCAATGCGCTCAAGCGCTTCAGCATCGAGCTGTTCTGTTTCGTCTGAAACGATCAGCTCGACGTGATCTTCGCCGCAGGTCAGTGCAATCTTGGACTGCGGGTTCCGTCCGGCTGCGGCTTCTGAGGAGTTCTTGAGGAGATTAAGCACAACCAGCTGGAGTTCAAGGGGATTGCCAGTAATGAAGACATTGTCCGATAGGACAAGCGTCACTGCATGATGAATGAGTTTCATCTGGGCGGCTTCAGCCACTGTTTCCCGGATCAGCGCGGAAAGATTAATCGGGAGGTTTCGGCGGTCCGTTCGGGCATAGGAGCAGACGTGCTCGACAATGTCGTTGATTCGCTCTGTTTGTCTTCGGGCTTTGGCACAGGACTTCTCAATGACGGCAGAGTCCTCTTCGTCGCGGGCGGCGGCCATCTCGATCGTACGCAGCGCATAGCGCAGTGCTGAAAGCGGCTGACGGATTTCGTGCGCAACCATGTTTGAAAGCATGCCCATCGTGCTCATTTGCTCGTAGCGGTGGAACTTTTGGAAAAGCGCAGTGTTGCTCTCTTCCAGAGCCATGCGTCGGGCAGCTTCGTCATTAAGTTCTCGGGTCCGGCGCTCAACGAGGGCATTGACCCGACGAAGGTGCAGCATTAAGGCGAGAAAAGCAACTAGAGCAGCCAATGCGAACGGCCAGACGGCCTCCCAGACTCGCGTAAAAGTCCAATGCCGCAGGTATTCATAGCGTCCCCATTTGAGCTCTCGGTAGAGCTGATCAATGCTTTTGAAGCTGTTGGCGGTGCTCCATGCGATGCCCGCTTCTGTTTGCGGCGGCGCGGTGAGCAGTGCCAGAGAGATTCGCTTGGCAACGTCGGACGGCACCTGACTCATGGCGCCAACCGTCCAGTTAGGAAAGAGCCTCGAGGTGTGCGCGCAGGCGAGAGGAGAGTCTTCTGCCGGCTCGATTACCTTGAAGTGTTTTCTCCTCTCTATAGGCAGTCCTTCCAAAACGCAGGCCCGCATCAGTCCAACGTCAATGGTTCCGTCTTCAAGTGCCTGCAGAATTTTCGGCACGGGCTGATCCACCTGTCTGAGGGAACTGAAGAAGCGGTACGGATCCAAGCCTCTGTCAAGGAGCGCAGAAGCCGGCATCTGCCAGTTGAAGAACATCGATTCGAGACCCGACATCGCCGAGAGATGTTTCAGGTCCTTTAGACTGTTGAGATCAGTGCGTCGGCTGCTCACAACGACTGCGCCGGCAACCGCTCGGTTGGGATCCGGGGCGAAATTGGTGACGAGCGTGGCGAGCGGATAGATGCCGTCAGGCAGCAGCGATGCATAGCACCCGCTGCTGCCGAAAATCACATCTACTTTGCCGCTGCGGGCTGCCTTGATGAGGGCTGCCGTACGGTAGACCTTCACATCCACGCGGTATTCCGGGAGACTTTGCGAGAGAATCTGCGGCAGTTTGCGCAGCACGTAGTCGTCGGCATTCACATAGGTCGTGAATCCCGACGGAGTGCCTTCCTGCAAAAAGGCCATCATCCCAAAGCGCAGGACGGGACGGAGGTCTTCCGCCCCGCAGACAGAAAATCCGGGGAATGCGCAGAGCAAAGCCGCTGCTGCGGCCGCGGATCTTATTCTCCAGCTGGATATGTGAAAGGCCATTATGAGGAAATGGGGAATTCCGCACCGACAAAGGTGAGGGGGAGAGCAGCCGATGCCGATGCGGAGATGAAAGACGCTGTGTGAAGGCTACTTCTCTAATCGCCCAAGCGCTTTGAGAATGGATTCACTTGCGACCTTGCCGGAAGTGAAGCCCCACGCCACGTTCATGCCGGGAGAGGAGTCATCGCCGTGCACAGCATTCACAATTTCACCGGCGGCATAAAGGCCCGGAATCGGTTTGCCCTGTTGGTTAAGAACCTGAAGATTCTCGTCGACGATAACGCTTCCCATCGTAGTGGCAAAGCGCGGTTTTTGTTCAACGATGTAATACGGACCTTCTGACGAGATTGCGGCCTTCATAAATGCCGCAGGACGGCCAAAGTCCTCGTCTTTGCCAAGCTTCACGAGTTCGTTGTAGCGGGCAACGGTCTTCTCAAGCGTGCTGCCGTCGATGCCGGCTGCGGCAGCGGCTTCAGCGAGGGTTGAGCCATGAGCGAAGATCGGAGCTTTGCGGCCGTTTTCGGCGAGCCATTTTTCAAGATCTTCGTCCGTAATGCCCAGCGTGTGAACGCCGTCACGGAAGCCATTCCATGTAGCCTGATCCATCACGAGGTAGAGCATTCCGCCCTTTTGCTTCTCGAGCACAGTAAGAATATCGTGATTGGAGGCCTTTTCATTAATGAGGCGGCGTCCTTCATTATTGACGAGAATGCCCGACTGGAGCCACGCACGGTAGTTGCCTTGAATAATCGACTTTGCTACGCCGGGAGCCGCTTCAACGCCGTTGGGATAGCGCTTGCCGAATTCCATGAGTTCAAGCTTGGCGCCAACGGCTTGGGCCATACGATGTCCGTCGCCGGTTGCTGAGGCCGGTCCGTAGTAGAGCGCGCTTTTGAGCGGTTCGATGAGCATAGCCTTATTCGCGCCGTAACCGCCGGTGGCGAGGAGGACTGCTTTGCTTGAGAAAATGTATTTCGTTCCGTCCTTCTTGTGCGCTTCAACACCCACGATCCGGCCGTCTTTAACAATCAGTCGTTCAGCCTTGGTGTCGGTGTGGATCTTGATGCCGAGATCCCGCACGGCCTTTTCCACCTTCCGGTAGGCCGGGCCGCAGCCGCCCTTGAGGTAGAGCGAGCGGTCGAATTGGAATTCGGCGCGGTACTGCAGTTTTTGGTCAATGAATCCCGGTTTGAAGCGATTGATCGCCCAATCGGCAGCGCGAGGAGAGTTCTCCGCGAACATCGTGAGCGTTGTCAGGTCGTTCTTCAGGTGGCCATTGCCGATCAGATCGTAGACCAGTGCTTGCGGAGGATCGTAGGGGACGCCTTTTTCCTTCTGGAGCTTCGTGCCCATGATGGCCCACTGCCCGCCGCAGATGGCCGATGCGCCGCCGGTAACGCTCATCTTCTCAAGGACTGTCACGCGGGCACCGTGCTCAGCAGCGTTGACGGCAGCGGCAAGTCCTGAAAAACCCGATCCGATGATGACGACGTCGTCAGCTGCTTCAATCGTTTTTCCGGCATGTTTCGGCGCAGTGCTTCGGGCTGGCTGATTCGGATCGCCTTTGGCTTGACGAATGCAGTCTTCAACAGCCGCGAAGATGGCTTTGCTTGTTACCGTCGCTCCGCTCAGTCCGTCGATCTTTGTGCTCTGGGCTTCAACGATTTGCCGAGGAAGTTCGGCCGCCGCAGTCGTCCCGATGCCTGCCGTTTCCTTCTCTTCGATAACCTTGACTGAAGTCACCGCATCCTTTGAAAAAGTGACCGCAACTTTCACCGGTCCCTTCATGCCCTGAGCCGATGCTTCATAGGTCCCCGGCGTGTAACTCCAGGATGGACCGGCAATGAGCGCGGTTAAAAGAGCCGCAGCAGCGGTTAGACGAAAGTTTCTCATGACTGAATCTCCTGGTCGTTAGGCGGACCTGTTGGCCGCCTGACATGAGTTCATCGTCGTTGAGCGCTTTTCTAATCAACATGACTTAGATCAATCGGCTGATTAAGATAAAAACGCGGATGAATTGAGAAATACAGCAATTCCATCCAGTGGTGCCGGATGATTGGTATAAATCCGTCAAATCCCTGCCCCGATCTGCGGTGGGTGCTTTCGAAACACCACAGCGACTACCAGACTGATGATCTGCAGGCGTTCTCTATGATTGACTCATGCTTGAAATATCGCCATTTTGGTGTTTGCAAACTGGGCTTTCGTGGCTGCCGCTTGCAGGCACGGGCCTGATTATCAAGGAAGCCGATTTCGGACAGAGCCTTTCAATGAGGGCGATAGGTTTATAGAGGTTTTCCCAAAAGTCGTCTAAAAACAGCGTGGGAGAGGAGAGGCGCCAAACAAAATATCGGACAAAATGAAAGAAAACAGCCCGTTTCGGCGAATTGCGAAAAACATGTTCGTCAAGTCGCCGTATCACGGGGGCAGCTGCAGCCATTATTTCGTTTCAACACGCACGCCGTCAGCAGCGGCATGGAGCACGTGGCCCGCAAAATTCGGATGACGAGCACGAACGAGTTCGATAAAACGCTCGGCAACGTTCTCAGACTTTGTGAGTGCAATCATCGTTGAACCTGATCCGCTGATGAAAAAAGCTGGTGCTCCGGCTGCCTTGGCAGAGGCCCGCACCGAATCGTAGTCTTTGATGAGTTTGCGCCGGCAGGGTTCATGAAGCACGTCCTGACAGGCTTCGGCCAGAAGTTCTTCGCTGCCGGAGCGGAGCGCCTCAATCATGGCAATGGCATGAGAGGTCGTAAAGACGCTGTCTTTAACGGCGATTTCTTTAGGCATTGCACGTCGGGCGTCAGCCGTGCGCACTTCATAGTCAGGGATGATGACGGCAAACTTCCAATTTTGGTCAAGCGGCATACGCAGCGCGTGAAAGCGTTCATCCGAGGCAAAAGACGCGGTGAAGCCGCCGAATGTCACAGGGGCCGCGTTGTCAGGGTGACTCTCAAAGCGAGCGCAAATTTGAAAGAGCTCGTCCTTCGCAAAGGGACTGCCGAGGAAAGCATTGGCGGCGGCAGCGCCGGCGGCGATGCAGGTGCTTGAACTGCCCAGGCCGCGGGCAACGGGAACCTCTGCGTCAATGTGAAGCTTCACGGGAAAGGGCGTCTGCCCGGCTTCACGGAAGATTTCTCGAAAGCCTTGAAGCACCAGATTGTCTTCATTTTGAAAAGCTTCCGGACAGCCGGAAATCTGGAGCGCTTCAGAACGCTCAAAAGTGAAAACGGAGTAGAGCGAAAGTGCCAGGCCGAAGATGTCAAAACCCGGGCCGAGATTCGAAGTGGAGGCCGGAGCACGCACGGTGATCTGCATGAGACTGCTCACGATGGAAAGAATAGAGACGAAGCAGCGGCAAAAGGGCTCCATGCCGCTCGGCCGCTGCCTATGATTTGCACAGCGTCAGAGCTTGGCGGCTGCGGCAAGCACGCGTTCAGGCGCCTGATCAACGTCATAGACCGCGTTGAAGCGCACGGACTGCGTGCGAAGTGCTGAGAGGCACTGCGGGGGTTCAACACCCGTGGAGTCAGCAAGCGCATCCATATATTCAAATGCTGCGGCTTCCGGCGTCGTGCTCTTTAACTTCAGGGGACCGTAAAGGGCATTGAAGACGTCGCGGCAGAATTTGAAGGGCGAGGCAGTGGAGAGCACCACCATCGGCACTTCCGGAGACGCCTGCTCCTGCGCAATCTTCCAGGCAACAGCCGTGTGCGGGTCGATGAGCCGCCCGGTGGTTTCCCAGGCTTCGCGCACAGCGTCGGACGTTTCGGCATCGTCAAGCCAGCCGCAGCCGTAGACGGCGCGGAATTTATCGAGCAGTTCGGGTTCGATCCGGTAGATGCCGTCCGCTTTCAAAGCAGCCATGCGTGCGGCCGTGCGCACGGGATCCATGTCGTCGAGATAGTAAAGCGCTCGCTCGAGGTTGCTCGAGACCAGAATATCCATCGACGGCGAAGACGTCCGCACGAGATCTCGGCGGCGGTCGTAGACGCCCGTTTCGAGGAAGTCGCTCAGGACATGGTTGGCGTTGCTCGCAACGATGAGGCGGCGAACAGGGAGCCCCAGCGTCTTGGCAAACCAGCCGGCAAGCACGTCGCCGTAATTGCCGGTCGGGACGCAGAAGTCGATGCGTTCGCCCTGACGGATAACGCCGGCTTCTGCGAGCTGGCGGTAGGCGTCAAAGTAATAAACCACCTGCGGCGCAAGACGGCCGATATTGATGGAATTGGCGCTCGTGAGCGTAATGTTCCGCGCGGCGAGCTCGGCTTTGAGCGGCGAAGCGAAGAGCGCCTTCACCGCGCTCTGAGCATCGTCGAAATTCCCGCGGAGCGCCGCAACTTCCACGTTGACGCCTTTTTGCGTTGCCATCTGCAGGCGCTGAATAGCGCTCACGCCCCCGTCAGGGTAAAAGACTGCAATGCCGATGCCCGGAACGTCAGCAAATCCTTCAAGCGCGGCTTTTCCGGTGTCGCCGCTCGTTGCCGTGGCAATCACAAGTCGGCGGCCGGTGCCGGCCAAGGCGCGGCTCATGAGCTGAGGGAGCATCTGGAGCGCTACGTCCTTGAAGGCGGCCGTGGGACCGTGATAGAGCTCAAGGAGGTGCATGCTGCCGATTTTCGTCACCGGAGTGACCGCGGGATCGGCAAAGGTATTTCCGTAAGCCGCCTCCACCGCGCCGGCGATTTCTTCGGCGCTGAAGTCCGGCAGTAGCGTACCGAGCACACGGCGGGCAGCGCCGGCATATCCGCCGGTGAGCGAAGCCGGGTCGATGTGAAGCTCGGGCAGCTCGTCGGTCACAAAAAGACCGCCGTCGGCGGCCAGACCCTGAAGAACGGCCTCGCGGCTGGTGAGTTGCTGATCGAGACTGCGGGTGCTGTGATAGCGCATGATGCAATGAACTCCTGCTGTTTTCTTTGAGGTGCGGCGGCTTCTTTCAGTCTTCAGTCTGCCGTTTTTTTGCTGCGGTAAGTCTGCCGGAGACGGATAAACGTGTAAAACATGAAAAACAATTTCTTATAGAAGTGTTTTTGTCGCTTAAGATGCTGGGCAGACGCACGCTGATTGGAAATCATCCTACTCAACGCAAACCTCTGCGGGGCGAATGCGGTTCAAAAGGGCGCTTTTGCACAGAATTCTTTGGCCTTTGTCCGTATTCGCGCAGAACATCTAAGGTTTTTTACCGTCATTACTGAGATATTTTCCTCAATGGCACTCAGGTAGGATAGTCCAAAGACGCACGCGAAGCGGCGCTTGTTCGTGAAGAACCCCAGCGCGCGGAATATTGAAGTCTTCCTCCGGCGCACCTGCGGATTCGAATCCGGTCGGCAAGCCTCAGGGGGGAGCGTCAAGCCGCGAGCCTTGAGGCGCTTCAGGATGACCCGCCGCCATATGTAAACACCTATTCAGCAACCTCAGGCGAAACGCCTGAACATCATCTCAACGTTCAAACGTCAGCGCCGCGCAAAGTGCTTTGCCTCTAGGACGAGCGGCTGCGCGCGATGCGGTGCCGGTTCTCGGAATTCACAAAAACGGGAGCTGCCGATGAATCCTTTGCATCTGACGAGCTTTGGGCGCCCGCCGGCGCGCTTTGACATACCGTCGGATTCGCAGGCCATCGGCTCGGCTGCTTTTGCGATTCCGGATGAGCGACATGAGGACATTGGAACGGAGGAAGACATGCTCAAGATCGGACTTCTCGGCTTTGGGACGGTTGGCCGCAGTATTGCCGAACAGCTCGCCGAGCGCGACTGCGGCATTGAACTGCGCCACATTCTGCGCCGCCCGGGGAAAGCCGGCGGCCCGCTCATGACAGAGCATTTTGCCGAGATCATCAATGATCCTGAGGTTGATGTGGTAGTGGATGTGCTGGCCGGCATTGAACCCTCCCGCACGTATATCCGTGAGGCGCTCCTCGCCGGCAAAGCCGTCGTTACCGCCAACAAGGCTGCGCTCGCTGCCAACTACGAGGAGCTCCTCGGCATTGCGCATGCCAAGGGGCTGCCGCTCCTCTTTGAAGCGAGCTGCGGCGGCGGCATTCCCTGGATTGAAAACCTCAAAAAAGCCGCGCGCATCGACCGCATTGAGTCCATGCACGGCATTCTGAACGGCACGGGGAACTTTATCCTCGACCGCATGGACCGCTTCGGCATGGATTTTGATGAGGCGCTCAAGGAGGCGCAGGCGCTCGGCTATGCCGAAGCTGATCCGACGGCTGACATCGGCGGCTTTGATGTCGCCAACAAAGCCGTTATTTCCGCTTCTGTGGCGTGCGGCGCCCCGTTTAAGGACGATTTTCCGGTGCTCGGCATCGAGAAAGTGACGAAGTCCTTCCTCGACGATTTAAAACGCGAAGGCAAAACCCTTCGCCACATGATGCTTTTTAAGCGCACCAACAACCGCGCTGCCTTGGGCGTTGCGCCTGTTGTGCTTCCGCTCGAATCACTTGAAGCACAGGTGCGCAGCAACTTCAACTGCGTGACGCTTGAGGGCGACCTGGTCGGCAGACTCTCTTTTTACGGTCAGGGCGCCGGCGGCCAGCCGACCGCCGATGCGGTCCTGCAGGACCTCACAAGCATTCGAACACGGCGGGTCGAGCCGCTTCCCGTCGCGGCGCCCCCCGTCTATGACGCGGGGCTGCTTCGCGGAGCCGGGCTTACCGCCCACGGGATTCTGCCCGACCGCACCCTCGAAGAACTCGCCCGTGCTGCCCGCGAAACCGGCGAATTCATGACCTTTCAACCCGAACCCTGAACCCAACAGACTCTCTAATCATGCTTAAGATCACGAAATTCGGCGGCAGCAGCTGCGCTTCCGCAGAACAATTCCGCAAAGTCAAGGCCATCATCGAGGCCGATCCGTCACGACGCTTCGTCGTTATTTCCGCTGCCGGGCGCAAGACCCCTAAAGACAATAAGCTCACCGATCTCCTCTACCTCTGCCGCGCCCATATTGAATATCACGTGGACTGCCAGCCCGTCTTTGATCTGATTAAGGGGCGGCTCCTCGAGATTAAGAACGAGCTCGGCCTCGATACGCCCATTGAGGAAGAGCTCAGCCGATTCCGCGAAGCGCTCCCCGACCTCACGATTGACGACATTGCGAGCCGCGGCGAATACTTCACCTCCCGTCTGATGGCCGATTTCCTCGGCTTCCCCTTCGTGGATGCCAAGGACGTCGTAGCGATGGAGTTTGACGGCACGTTTAATTTTGAGAAGACGACGGAAAACCTCAAGGGCGTTCTGCAAAAGAACAGCCGCTTCGTTATGCCGGGGTTCTACGGCACGACGCCTGACGGCAAGATCAAGGTGATGACCCGCGGGGGCTCGGACATTTCGGGTTCCATTCTTGCGCGCTGCCTCAAGGCGGACCTCTACGAAAACTGGACGGACGTATCGGGCTTCCTGATGGCCGACCCGCGCATTGTGCCCAATCCGAAGAACATCGAGAAGATCACTTATGCGGAGCTGCGCGAACTCTCCTACATGGGAGCTAGCGTTCTGCACGAAGACGCAATATTCCCGATCCGCGAATACAACATTCCGATTCACGTGCTCAATACCAACCGTCCGCAGGATCCGGGCACGCTGGTGCTCGACAAGATCTCTGACCGCGACACGGGGCCGCTCGTCACCGGCATTGCCGGCAAGAAGGGGTTCCTCTCGATTGAAATTGTCAAGCGCAACATGTCCACCATGGTGGGCATCGTCTCGGGCGCGCTCGACGTGCTCAACAAATACGGCGTTTCAATTGAGCATCTGCCGAGCGGCATTGATTCCTTCAATGTCGTTGTCAACAAAAAGGATGTTGAACACAACCTTTACGAAATCCTTTCGGAAATCAAACAGGCCATTGCGCCCGATTCGATCCGTGTGCCCGAACCGATCGCACTGATTGCCGTTGTCGGCCGCAATATGAATGCCCGCGTGGGATCGTCCGCGAAGCTCTTCGGCGCCTTGGCCGAAGCCAACGTCAATATCCGCATGATCTCGCAGGGCTCGAGCGAAATCGACATCATCGTCGGCGTCTCTCAGCAGGACTTTTCGAAAGCCGTTCAGGCGCTCTACAACACCTTCACGAAATAAGCTTAGCGGCGCCTGCTGCGCCGGGGAAGCGGGCTGCCTGCCGGCAGCCGCCTCTCCCTCGAGCGGCAGAACGCGCTTTTTGAAGCTTCCACGATGAACTGAATTCAAGCAAACCCAGAGGAATTCCATCATGACCGAACCCAAAGCACTCAAAGTCGGCATTCTCGGCGCCACGGGCGCCGTCGGCGAACAGATGATGATCGTACTGGCCGAGCGCAATTTCCCAGTTGCTGAGCTTCGTCTTTTTGGCAGCTCGCGCAGCGCCGGCACGAAGCTCGCCTTCAAGGGCAAAGAATACGTGGTCGAAGAGGCGAGTCTCGAACGCATGAAGGGGCTTGATCTCCTCTTAGGCGCGGCTGACAACGATGTGGCCAAGAAGTTCCTGCCCGACGCCGCCAAGCTCGGCGTTACGGTGGTCGACAATTCGAGCGCCTTCCGGCTGGATCCGGAAGTCCCGCTCGTTATCCCTGAAGTCAACCCCGAAGACGTCAAGTGGAGCAAGGGGCTCATTGCCAATCCGAACTGCGCCACGATCATCGGTCTTACGGCCATCGCGCCGCTGCACCGCAAGGCTAAAGTGAAGCGCCTCATCGCTTCGACCTATCAGGCCGTTTCCGGTGCCGGCAAGGGCGGCATTGATGAGCTTGAGGCTGAGGTGAAAGCGCCGGCCGGCACGCCCGCTCCCTGCAAGGTCTTCCCGTATCCCATCGCTTACAACCTCATTCCGCAGATTGGCGGCTTTAACGATGAGGCTTATACGAGCGAAGAAATGAAGATGCAGAACGAAGGCCGCAAGATGCTCCACGACGACAATCTGCTCGTCTCCTGCACCTGCGTGCGCGTGCCGATCATTCGTTCGCACTCCGAGGCGCTTACGATCGAGTTCGAAAACGAAATCTCGCCCGAAGAAGCCCGCGAGCTTTTGAAGGATGCGCCGGGCGTTCGCCTTTGGGATGAACCCGAGGAGAAGCACTATCCGATGCCGCTTCTGACGAGCGACCAGGATCTCGTCTACGTCGGCCGCATTCGCCGCGACCTTTCGGCGCCTAAGGAGAGTTACAACCGTTCGCTCGTGCTTTTCTGCTGCGCTGATCAGGTCCGCAAGGGGGCGGCAACCAATGCCGTGCAGATTGCCGAGCTGGTGTTCGGCTTAGCCCAAAGCGCTTTTTAAAGCGCAGAGCGCTTAAAGTCTTTAATGGGCGGGCGGCGGATCTCTTATCCGGCCGCCCGCCGGTCATTTCGGGCGCTCGCCCAAATATGGACGACCGGGCGCACCTTTTAGTTTGTCCCGTTGATTAAATAGTCAAAGATGTGGCGGTTGCGAAGCGCTTCTGCGGCTGCGCGTTCCTTATAGGCGTCATTGAGCGGCCGATTCAGAATGAAAGGAACTTCCATTTCATGGAGGCTTCCGTGAGAGCGCAGGCGATGGCCCGAGAGCCCCTTGAGATCATGTTTGGAGCGGCTGGTGCCGATGCAGACGTGCTCCTTGGCGAGCACCACCACATCCGCTTCGCGGTCCGGATAGAGCTCGAACATGCGCACTGCGAGTTCCTTGTCGACAGCAATGTCCACTTCCGGCAGCGCGGAAATGGTTTCGATAAGCTCTGCTGTTGAAACGCTGCCTTTGCTCCAGACGCGGACCAGACCGCCCAAGGCGCCGTGGTGCGCGACGAAAGCATCCGTGATCGGGCAGATGACCACCGCTTCTCCCTTGCCGAATTTGGCATCGAGAATATCCTGAAGCCAAAGTACATGAGGTTCGAGATTCTCGAGACTCATGTCGCTCATGCCGTGGTCTGCGGTCAGCCCCAGATTGATGTCTTCTGCGGCCAGAAGGCCAAAAAGGGCGTCGAGCTTTTGGTAGAACGAGAGCGCTTCAGGGGCTTCGGGCGCATAGCGATGCTGCACAAAGTCAGTGAGCGAGAGGTACATGACTTCCGGACGGCGGTCACGAAGGAGCTTCAGGCCGGCCTGGAGCACGAAGAGCGAAAGCGCTTCGGAATATTTGCCGGGCTGGGGTTCGCCGACATAGGTGAGCACATTGTCAATGCCGTTTTTTTCGATCGTGCATTGATCCGCGTACTCGGCCGAAAAGGAGATATTGCCGCGCGTCAGATCGAGATCCTTTTGGAGCTGCCGGCGAAGTTTGTCTTTGGCAGTAATGGAGACCACGCGGGCGCCGGCATCGGCAAACCCCGAAAGAATGGTCTGTGCCATAAGCAGCTTGGGATCGGTCATGACAACCGGTTCCCAAGTTTTCGTGTCAAGGTAATAATTGCCGGAAATACCGTGCTGCGACACGGGAACGCCCGTGATGATGGACATGTTGTTGGGGCAGGTGAAGGCCGGTACGGAGGACTGGGCAGTGCCGGCGAATCCTTCCCGGATGAAACGCGCGATGTTTGGGAGCTCCCCGCGGGAGAGGTAGCGCGCGAGATAGCTCGGATCCGAGCCGTCGATGCAGACGGCAACGCAGGGGCGCAGCGGACGGCGATAGTGAATGTGATTGATGGCAAGCAATGACATAAATGAATTCCTGAATCAGAAAGGACTGGGTTTTTTAGGCACGGGTACTGGCCATGCGGTTGGCTTGAATGAGTTGTTGGGTATAGGGATGCTTCGGGCTGTTCATGACTGCTTCGGCGGGTCCGTATTCCACGATGCTTCCTCGATAGACCACGGCGATCTTTGTGGAGATATGCTCGACAATGTCCAAGTCGTGGCTGATGAAGAACATCGCAAAGCGGCGTTCCTGCAGCAGACGGTGCAGGGTGAGGAGGACCTGCACCTGTACCGTCGGATCGAGGGCGGAGACAATTTCGTCACAGATGAGCAGATCGGGATGCGAAAGGATTCCGCGCGCGATGCATACACGCTGGCGCTGGCCGCCGGAAAGTTCATGCGGGTAGCGGGCGAGAAAATCCTCCGGGAGGCTCACGGACTGGAGCGCCTCCCGGATGCGCTCTTCCGCATGCGACTCTAGATTCATGAGTTCGAGCGGTTCACGCAGAGCCGCTTCGACGGTGAGCCTGGGATTCAAGGCGCCGAAGGGGTTTTGGAAAACAATTTGGCAGCGTTTTCTCAGCGCAAGCGCCATTTTGCGGGTACGGCTGATATCTTCCTCAAAAAGCGATACCTTGCCTTGACTCGGCTGAACCAAACCGGCAAGCAGCTTGGCAATGGTGGATTTTCCGCTCCCGGACTCTCCCAAAATGCCGAGTGTTTCTCCCGGATAGATGCGCAGAGAGATGTCCTTAAGCGTCGGCTGAGCGCGGCGGCAGAATCCGGCTGCGGGATAGGCATAGGAGACGTTTGAGAGCTCCCCGACGGGGGAGGCGTTGTTTTGGGCTTCGCAGGCAACGGGTTCAAGGGCGGCCAAATTCTCTTTGGCGCGGATGAGCTCCGCCGTATAGGCCTCGCGGGGATGGGCAAATACCGCTGCGGTGTCGCCCGATTCTGCCATGCGGCCGTGCTGCAGCACATACACGCGGTGCGCGAGAAAACGTGCAGCAGCCATGTTGTGCGTAATAAAGAGCATAGAGAGCGCAAACGCTTTCTGCAGCCGCTCGAGCAGCTTCAGGATTTCAGCCTGCACGCAGGCATCCAGGGAACTCGTCGGTTCATCGGCGATCAAAAGCTGCGGACGATTGGCGAGCGCCATGGCAATCATGATGCGCTGCTGCTGGCCGCCAGAAAGTTCATAAGGGTATTTGCCGGCCGTCTGTTTGGGCTCGGGCAGATCGACCATTTCGAGGAGTTCGAGCACGCGCGCATGCGGATCCTCGTCTGACGCCGAGCCGCGCTTAAGGGCTTCAAGGATCTGTGTTCCTACGCGAAGATAAGGATTGAGACAGGACATCGGATCCTGAAAAATCATGCTGATTGAGCATCCCCGCCAGCGGCGCATCCGGGCATCGTTTTCAATGGGAAGAGGCTCTCCCAAAAAGTCAATGCGGCTCTCGGGTGCGAGGCGGCTCCGCTGCGGCTGCAGTCCCAAAATGCATTGGGCTAAAGTGGATTTGCCGGAGCCGGACTCTCCGATGAGGGCCACGGTTTCGCCCGCGCCGATCGTCAAATCGATGTCCTGCAGAATGGTTTTGTGCTCAATCGACAGTGTGAGATGACTGATGTCGAGTACGTTGGCGGTCATAGGGTCATCCGGGGATCGAAAAGTTTGTGCAGTGCATCAACAGCCGTGTTGATCAGCACCAGGGAGACAGCAATAAAGGACACGGCGGCCAGAACCACCGGGGTATCGCGTCCTTGAATGGCATTGAGGGCAAGGCTGCCGATGCCGGGAAGTCCAAAAAGGATTTCCATGGTTAAGGTGCCGGCAACGAGGCTGCCGGCAACCAGTCCGGAGAGCGAAAGCAAAATGCCGGCGGCATTAGGCAGGATGTGAAAAACGGCAATGCGCAGCGGCGCCAGTCCTTTGGCTTTTGCCGTGCGGACATAAGGCAGGGCAGCCGATTCTTTGAGCTCTTCACGCAGGGGCTTGACGATGGTTCCGCCGCTGTCGAGCCCCATAATGACAGCGGGCAGGACGAAGCTTCCGATCACCGGCAGCCAATGGAGTTCAATGCAGAAAAGGAGAATGAAAATAACGCCCGCACAAAAGGTCGGCATGGCAATGGACCAGGCATTGAGCCCTTCGACCAGACTGTCAGCGAAGGCTGACTGACGTGCAGCAGCCCAGAGCGAAAGACCGAGCGCGAGGAAGAGCCCCAGCACAAATGCCCAGCCGGCAAGCTGCAGCGTGACGGGAATGGCATTAAGGAGCATGTCCGATACGGATCGGCCGAAACGAAGCGACTGTCCCAAGTCGCCGCGGCTCGCTGCGCTGAGCCAGTCGCCGAACTGAACCAGCCAAGGGTCGTCAAGCTTCAATGCCTGACGGATGGCCGCAGCTTGCTCCGCAGTGAGTCCCCCTTCGAGCCCCAAAACGTCAACCGCGTCGCCGGGAATCGTCCGGCAAAAGAGAAATGTCAGAGCCACAATCAGGACGCACTGCAGGAGACCCTTGCCGGCAGTTGATGCGAGCAGCCATAACTTATGCATGATGAAACCTCCGTTCCTCAGCAGCGCTCAAGCCGCCGTATGGGATCGAGCCTTTCGCGCCATTCATTGGCCAGCAGGGAAAGTGAAAAGGTGAGGAGCACCAAGGCGCACAGGGGAACGATCACTTCATGCGGGGCGCGTTCCATCATGGGCGCTGCGTCGGCAATCATCCTTCCCCATGTCGGCTCATCCGGCGAGCTTCCCAGTCCAAGGAAACTCAGCACCGACTCCGTAACGATGCAGCGCGGCAAAACGATGCCCAGCTGGGTGATCAGTGCGCCCATGATGTTTGGGAGCAGGTGCAGCTTCAGGATGTGCATGCGGCTGCCGCCGAAACTTCTGGCGGCAAGCACATACTCCCGCGATGCTTCGCGCTGATAGACAGAACGCGCGACGTAAGCGACAAGGGGCGAAAAGGCAATGCCGGTGGCCGCCATGAGCTGCCACTGACCGCTGCCCAGCCCCACGATGACGAGGAGCGCCATCAGGGTGCTCGGCAGCGCGCGCACCAGATCGATAAAGGCAAAAAACACGCCGGCGGCAAAACGCCCCATGGAAAGCGCCGTCAAGCCGATGCCGGCACCGATGAAAAAGGCGATGAAGGTGCCGCCCAGCGAGATCTCCAGCGTAGTTCTTGCCCCATAAACGAGCCGCGCCAGTATGTCTCTTCCCAGACTGTCGGTCCCCAAGGGGTGAGCCGGGGAAAAGGGCTGGTCTAAGTTCATGAGGTCTTGGTCGAGCGGAGAAACATCCGTGAGCCACGGTGCAAAGAGAGCCGCCAAGACGATGCCGCCCAGAGCTGCGTAGAGAAGCATCTGCCGCAGGTCTGGAAAGCTTTGAATCTTGTCTGCGCCCGAGGGCGACGCCTTCAGCATGCTGAGCCTCCGCCTCAGGCCTTCAGGTCGGCATGGTCCACGCCGCCGTCCGCCCAGTGACAGGCCCAGGTAAAGCCCGTGTGAAAGCCTATGACGCCCTTGCGGATCGCAATGAGGTCGGGCGTCAGACCGATGACATAGAAGTAGCCCTTTTCCATTACGCGCTTAAAAGCCTTGAGGTAGGCTGCGCGGCGGGCTTGAGCATCGGTCGTTTCTGCGGCCTCGGCAATGAGCTTATCGAGCGTCGGATCCTGAATGCCGCCCCAGAGGACTGGGTTGGGACCTTCGCTCATCAGGCGAACGTAGCGCAGATAAATATCCGAGCGCGGGCCGGAGCTCATGACGGTGAGGTCCCAGTCGTACTGAGACAGCCGCTTTTGCGTGCCGATGTCGTCGAGCGCAACGTGATGCACCTTGAAGCCCAGTCTGCGGATCATCTGCACGGCAATCTGCGCGTAGGGCACCTGCCACGAGACGAATTCAATCGTGTGCTTCGAGGGATCGACGCCGGCCTCTTTGAGAAGCGCCTTGGCTTTCTCAAGATCGGGCTTTTTGAACTCATCGGCCTCATAGAGCGCACGGTCAAAATAGAAGTTGTTCGCCCCCACGAACTGGTTGCTCGTCTGCGCACGGCTGCCGCCCACAAAGTTCATGAAACCCTGCTTATCGATGCAGTGGGCCAGAGCCTTTCGTACGCGGATGTCGTCAAAGGGCTTGCGCGGCTTGCGGTTGTTGAAGGAGAGGAAGTACCAGGCACTGTCTTTGAGGCCTTCAATGACCGCGGCGCCCGCGCGCTGCAGATCTTCGGCGGCATCTTTGCTGACATAGGCAACATCCAGGTCGCCCGAGCGGATGGCAAGGCTCTTGTCTGTGCCGTCGCGAAGGTCAAAATGCACGGCGGCGAGTTTGGGGAGCCCCTTTTGCCAGTAGTCAGCAAAAGCCGGAGCGTCCAGACTGACCTTCGGGAGCCATTTGCCGAAGCGGAAGGGGCCCGTGCCGATCGGCTGCGTAATCGTGGAGTCCCAGCCCGGGGATTTCGGCGAAAGAATCCAGAGCTCTGCCATGAGCGACATGAAGGGAGCGAAGGGGCGGGCGAAGGCAATCACCACCGTGCCGGGTTCGGGCACCGAGAGGCTCTCAACGTTTTTAAGCGATGAAACGAGCCACCCGCCCTTGATCTTCTCACGGATGCGGTTGATGTTGGCGACAACGTCTTCGGCAGTGAGCACGTCGCCGTTATGAAATTTGACGCCCTGACGAATTTTCAAGGTATACGTGCGCCCGTCGCTGCTCACCGTCACTTTTTCGGCGAGGAACGGTTTGACTTGGCCGTCGTCGGCAATGGAAGTGAGCGGTTCAGCGTAGCATTGCTGCACCGCAATGCTGCCGGTATGCCGATGCGGGTCAGACGTGTCGAGACCGAGCGTGGCATAGCGAAGTTCCCTGCGCACTGCAGCGTCGGCCGGAAAGCTCGGCAGAGCCGCGGCGGCAAGCGACGCAAGAAGCAGCGTGCGGCGGTGAAGCGAAAAAGCATTGCCCATGATTAATCTCCAAGAGTGGGAACACCAAGAATTTGCTGAAGAGAGCGCTCGTCCAATCCGTCAAGGGACAGTCCAAGAAACCTCAGAACCGTGGGCGCAATTAGGGTGAGATCCGTGGCGGCAGAGATCTCGCTCGGACGGAGGCCGGGATGATTGACAAGGCAGTACGGACTCTGTTCATGAAGACCGAATCCGCCGTGCTGACCGCAGCCGATGGGGTAAGGAGAGCCCGGCACCAAGCAGGCCAGACTCTCACCGGCAACACCGTACGGATTGAGGGCCGCGGGGTCAGACTTAAGGGAGAGGAAAAATTCAAGCGCCGGCGCCTGGGAAATGCCGCAGAGCTCGAACTGCCGGCGGCAGACGACGTCGCTCAGCCAGTCGGCCTGCCGGAAAAACGCTTCCAGCCGTGCGCGCACGGCTTCAGGAGCCTGCAGATAGACCAAAGCAGCAGTGCCGTTGGGTGCAGTCACAAGCCGGCCCGAGGCAAGTTCTGACTCAAAGCCCGCCTCAGCGAGTTGCTTATCGATGTCGACCAGTCCGGACACGGTTTCGTGCCCATGGTCGGAGCCGGCTATAAAAAGAACGTCCTTTCCTTTTCTGCGGAGTTCATCGACACAGGCATAAACGGCAGAGACATTCTCATCGGTTCGCCGCAGTGCTTCCAAGTGCTCGGGCGAACCCAATGGGCAATGGTGCTGCGTCGTGTCGGGATGCCCCAGCCAGAGGAGGTTCACGGCGGCCAATTGGTTTTCGAGGTCGTCGATGAAACGCTCGGTCATTGCGCGGTCGCCTGCGAGATCCGAGCTCACATTGAGTGCTTCGGATTGCGGGAGTTGCCCGCGCGGACCGAAGCTTCCGGCTCGGTGAAAGACATGTCCGCGGTGCGTCGGATCCTGAACATAAGCGGCGCCGGGCGAGGCATTGCCGTACATCCGCAGCCCGCCCGTCGCCTCAGTTCTTTGGGCGAGCGTAGGAACGCCGAGCACATAACCCCGCAGTTCGCGGCAGAGAGAAAAGAACGAGGGCACTCCGACATCGAGGAGCCGGAGCTTTCCTTGGTCAAGGAGACAAAGCTTGTTGCCCGCCAGTTCGTGGCGAAGCGGACTGCAGCCCGTTGCGATCGTGGCTGAACAAACACGCGTGACCGAGGGCGCAGCGGAACGGTGGCGGCGAAGCCACACGGACTCGCCGCGCAGCACATCGAGCGCCGGCGTCGATTGCGCTTCAATGGAATCACGGCGCAGACCGTCCGTAATCACGATCACCGCCAGTTTGTCGACGCTCATGCAATGGCCTCACTGCTGAAGTTGGAATGAGAGGTAGTCTAGAGATCGTAGATTGCAGATTGCTGACAATCTGATGACCTTTATAATTCAACCATCTTTGGTGAGCTATAAACATGCCCGAAAACACTCAAATCGCGTTATTGACGAGCAAATCGCTTCCTGAACTGATTTGTTCAGAGCTAGAAGGCTGGATTGCACAAGGCAAAGTGTCGCCCGGACAGCCTTTGCGGGAAGCGGATATTTCTGCGCAAATGGGGCTTTCACGCGGTCCGGTGCGTGAGGCCTTCCGCATTTTGGAAGAGCGGGGATTGGTGTGCTGTGAGAAAAACAGAGGCGTCCGGGTAGGAAACCTCACCCTTGAACAAGTCAAAGAGATCTACGAACTGCGTGAAACGCTTGAAGGCCTAATCGGACGTCTGGCAGCGGAGCGGGCTGGAGCGGCCGAGAAAGCTGCGCTCAAAGGCATTGTGGAGGAGATGGCTCAAGCCGTGGACGCCGAAGATGTCGCCCGTTACACGCAGCTCAACTTCAAAATTCATGAGATGCTTGCCGGCTGCACGCAGAATGCGGTGCTCAAAGAAATCTATTTGCGTTTGGTTTCCAGACTCCATCTTTTTCGCAGCTACGTTCTTCGTCACCAGACGGGGAGCGCAAAACGGTCCTATCTGGAGCATCAGGCGATTGCCGAAGCGGTTTGTGCCGGTGAGGCCGATGAGGCAGAAAAACGGCTTAAAGCACATACGCGCGAGAGTCTGCAGCACCTGATTGCGATTGCAGAGAAATAATCTTTTAGTTGTCCTTGAGCCCATCGGCATGCTTCGGGGTGCGGGCTTGAGGCAAAAGAGGCCGGAGGATTCTTTCTCTTTGCCGATGCCTTTGCATCAGCTCCGGGCGGCGGCAAGCCTGAGGCCGAAAAGAATGAGAATCACGCCCATTGTGCGGTTGAGCCACCGCTGAAAAGCCGGCCGTCCGAAGACCGGACGAATACGATCCATCATCACTACGAGCACGGCAAGCCAGGCAAGTCCGAGGAATGCCCAGGTGACGCCCATCAGCGCGAGCTGGGGCCCCGCGGGGAGCGCCGCGTCCATAAACTGCGGAAAGAACGTGAGCACGAAAAGCACCACCTTCGGGTTCAGAAGATTGCAAAAGAGCCCGCTTCGAAAGGCGGCGGCAGGCGTTTCGGCCTTGGCGTTCTGAAGGGCGGCTGCCGCAGCTTCAATCGGGGCGCCGTCTTCATGAGATTCATGACGGCGGGACGCAAGGAGCGAACGAAGGCCGAGATAGAAGAGTTGACATCCTCTCCGCCCCCTCAAGGACGGAGATTCCCTACTGAGTCCTTACGCGTTTTCAGGCGCTTGGGG
>ENA-UONQ01000088-UONQ01000088.1-human-gut-metagenome-genome-assembly--contig:-CS26-NODE-88-length-126463-cov-28.810091_pt1 | contig 126463 bp, 139 predicted proteins | sample MGYA00242460_ERZ724007 | MGnify/ENA metagenome assembly ERZ724007
CCGATCCTTGACCTTAATCACACGAGTTCGGGATCTGTTATCCGGGAGTTCCGGAGACCCGCTGCAAGTCGCAAGACTTCGGCGGGTTTTCTGTTTTTGCCGCACCGAAACGAAAGAAACGGCGCCGACATTGAGCTCTGTTCGGCGCCGGTTCATGTCTCTGCAGCTCCTTGGCCGGTGCGCAGTGTGTGCTTGCCGGCTCAAAGGGGCTGCCCCGAAAAATTATTCAGCCTTCAGATGACTGCCCTTTTGCAGCACAAAGGTGAGCACCGCATAAAGCGATGCGCCAATGATCATTGCCGCAACAAGTCCGATGTTGGCACGCGCAAAAACGCTCGTTTCAGAACCCGCCGGCAGCAGGAAACTCACCGCATGGGCAATGTAGGGATCTGACGAAGTAATCGTGCCCAGACCAATCAGACTCGCGAAAATAAGCGACCCGAAAGCGGTCCAGCGGACGGATTCACCGCCCTCACCCGGAGCAAGTGCGAGTTTGCAGTCCCAGCCGATGCGCTTCTGACGCAGCAAGTCGACCATTTCAATGGCGCCCCACGTACCCATCACCACCGAGATCAGCGCGAGGAACGACTGGAAGGTCGACACGAAGCTGTCGGAGATAAAGAGCAGATAGTAGGCACCGAGCGCGATGATCACGCCGTTGAGAATCGTAGTGGCCAGACGCGTCATCGGCACGCCGAGGGCGAGCAGAGCAAGTCCAGAACTGTAGATGCCCGTCATGCCGGCTGAAATCAGCGAGATGATGACGATGAGCGAGAAAGGCACGTAGAACCAGAAGGGCAGAATGCCGGTCAATGCGGCGAGCGGCTCATGGTTGGCTTTTTCAAGCAGGGCGGGATTGCCGACAGCGAGCATCACGCCGAGGATGAGGAGCACAGAAACAGGCACTGCAATGCCGGTGGTGGTCCAGAAAATGACGCCGCGCGCAGGGGTTTTGCGCGGGAGATAACGGGCATAGTCGCCGCCGTAATTCAGGAACCCGAGACCCACCATGGTCATCGAAAGAACGATGCCGCCGACAAAAGTGGCGAAGCTGCCGCTCGGCGCGGATGAAAGCGCCGAGAAATTGATATTCGGAATGAAAAAGAAGAGATAGACAATCGTGAAGATGCCCGTCAGCCAGGCAATGGCCTTCTCAATCTTGATGATGAGCTGATGGCCGTAAATGGCGCCGCTCATCGTGAGCAGGAGCACGACGGCGAAACACCCGAGCGTGCATCCGGCCACCGGCATGCCCTTGTCGTTGAGGAGACCGGGAATGAGGTTGGCCACCAAATCGGCGAGCGTCGTCATAGCCATCGAGAGCAGCGTCACCTTCCAGCCCATGTTGGCGAGGTAGCCAAAGAAGGTCGGGAGTTTATTGCCGTGATAACCAAATGCCAAGCGCGACTGCACAAGGGTCGGAAGCCCCGTGCGGACGCTGCCGACGGCAAGGATGCCCACCAAGGCGCAGGAGAGGAAGTAACCGATGACGCCCGCGAGCATCGCCTGCCAGACCGAAAGGCCTAAGCCAAAAACGTAGATGCCGAGCGTAATGCCGAAGATGGAAATATTCCAGGAAAACCAAACGGGGAAAAGGTCAAACGGGCGGCCGTAGCGTTCATTGTCGGGCACCGGATTGACGCCGTTGGTTTCGATTTTGGATGCGTCAGACATGTTTTTTTGAAGTCCGAGGGTTGATGAAAAAAAGTTCTGAATGGGTTGACGTTCAAATATCAAGCAAATGCCGGGCTCGCAGTTCGGCGGCTTGCGGTGCGGTAGCCGCACCCTCCTGAGCCGTTACCCAGCTCGCCACCGCATTTCCGAGCAGCACGGCCTCAGCGAGCGTGAAGCCGCTGGCCAAACCTGCAAGCACGCCGCCCGCATGCGCATCGCCGGAACCAATGGTGTCGACGACATGCACCGGGAACCCCTGCAAATGCGAAACTTTGCCCGCCTGCGCCGCATAGGCGCCGCGCGCACCGTCAGTGACAATCACTGATTGAGCTGTCAAAAGCGACAAAGCCGCCGCCGCTTCGCGGGGCGTTGCCGAAGGCGCCAGCGTCTTTGCTTCCTGAGCGTTCACCTTCAGAATGGTGTTGGCCGAAAGAATGGCCGAAAACATCTCTTCAGGAATGCTTCCCGAGCAAGGGCCCGGGTCAAAGAGAATCTGCGCATCGGGGCGCTTCTCGGCGAGGAGCGCTTCAATGAAACCGGCATTGCGGGCGTCCGCCTGATACCCCGAGAGGTATATGAGATCTGCGCACTGAAGGTCGATCTCGTCAAGCCACTCGGGCTTAAAGCATTTTTCCACGCCCGACATCGATACGAAGGTGCGTTCGCCGTCGGGCTCCACAAATGAGAGGCACCAGCCGTTGTCGCCAATGCCGCGGAACTCGCGCACCGTGAAACCGCGTGCACGAAAAGTTTCCCGCACGCGGTCGGCAATCATACCTTCGCCCACAGGAATCAGGGCGTCAAAATCAATGCCCAGTTTGGCAACGGCATCCGCTGCGTTGTAGGCGCAGCCGCCAACCACCTGCTGCCGGCTTGAACCTTCGACATCTTCACCCGAAAGCGGCAGACGGGGCACATGCACGATCACATCGACGAAGGCGCTCCCAATGATGAGAATGCGTTTGCGGACGTCGAGCGCGTCAATGAGTTCAATGATGCTGCGCATTGCGGTTGCCTTTGTCCTTAAAGCGTGAAGACTGCACGGGTCTTCATGACGCCCTGAGCCAGTTCGCCGAAATGGAGGCCGTTCGTTTTTTCCAAAAATTCGACCGTCTCAGCCGCAATCCCGCCGATGCCGCAATGCGCGCCGCAAATTGCAGCGGCCATGCAGCCGATGGTATCGGTGTCCCCGCCCATATTGGCGGCGATTTCAGCAGCTTTCTTCGGGTTCTGTGCCCAGAAAGCCAGCGCGAGTGCAGCGGTCACGGACTCGCTCGTCATCGTGCCGGTGCCGATCACGTCGTAGATAAAGCGTGAAACCGCCTCGTCATCGTAAGCCTCGCGGCGCTTGAGGACGAGTTCTTCAAACACTTCAAGGCGCGCCAGAATGCTTGCGGCCCAGGTTGGTTCTCCCTTGGCGGACGCTATCGGGAAAATGGTTTTCACATCGGCGAGCGTCTGCTCCCAGCTGCGGCCCACCACCCCGCTGGCCACGGCCTGCGCCACCATTGCAGCGCCGGCAATCGTCACGTCGGTTGAATGCGTCACACGGCTCACTCGGGCAACAGCCTCGGCGATTTTTTCATGTTCGCCGGCTTCGATCAGACAGCCTACGGGAGCGATGCGCATTGCCGCCCCGTTGGTGAGCGAAAGTTTGGTGACCGGAAGGGCGTCTTCCCCTTTGACCCACGCAAGGAGCGAAGCCTTGGATGACGGTCCGAGCAAATTAATCTCAAACCCGTTCATGGACTCAACCCAGGCAATCAGATCCTTGGCGAGCGTCTGCACCGGCGGCACCGTGCCCGCCGCTTCAATGGCATTGAGCACCACGAAGGCCTGCGCAGAATCATCGGTGTAGTGTCCGGCCTTGAAGTAGCAGGCCACGATGTTGTCGGCGGGACCGTCGAGAAATTCGGTGATGCGGCCGAAACGTTCGCGCACCTTGGCGCGCGGCCAGAGCTCGCCCGGGACGCCGAACGCGTCGCCGAGCACCATGCCGGCAAGCGCGCCGGCAATGCGGTCTTGAAGCTGGGACATAAAGACGGGAGAGGAAGTTGAAAACAGGGCCATTGCCTAGGCTGCATACCGAACAAAATCCCCAACACTAGGGTTATCGTTTAGGTGTTGCATCTTGGCGCGCCGGAGAATACCAAAATCGGTATAGATAATCCACTACACTTGGCGCGTGACCGGCATGTGCAAACAGCTCCGATGCTCTGTCCGCATGCTGCTCCGAGTCGTTTTTGTATTTCTCTTGGCCATGCAGATTCCCGTTCGCTTCCGCTACCGCATTGAACGTCGTCAGGCACGTTGGAACGTCGTGTTCCCGGAGCTCTCCTCGGCGAACTTCACTGCGGACTCGCCTGCGCAGGCCCGCACGGAAGCCCCCGAAAAGGCGCTGACGGCGCTCGCCCGCCTGCTGCTTAAGAGTTCTGAAGCCGTCCCCGTCTGCCAAAGGGCGCATGCGGGTGAAGGCGAAGCCGTGCTGCCGCTTTTTGCGCAGGGAAAGGCCCGCTTTATTGAACGGGCGTGGGCGCTTCAGGTTCAAGCCGCCGATGTTGCCCGCGCACTGGGCATTACGCGTCAGGAAGCCGCGAGACTCTTTGATCTCGCGCATCCCACAAAAATCGATGCGCTCTCCAAAGCGCTCGAAGTGCTGGGGGCTCAGCTCGATCTGTCGCTCTCGCTGCTGCCCCAAGGTCCTTCGCCGCTGCTCAATGAAAAGCCCCGGCGCGGACGAACACCAAAGTCAGCCGCGGCGGCCGATGATGCCGCGAGCGCCTGAGGCTGATCAGCCGCAGCGGTCTTCAGAGGCTGGTGAAAGCGCTCTTAGTGAGGTTTCGAGACGGTTCGTCTTCGAGTCCTTCAATAAAGATATTGAGATTTTTATCAATCTTGACCACACCCGCCGCATTGTGTGCGGCATCGTTTTCAACCATCCCTTTGCCGACAATGTAGTGGATGCCGCGGCGCTCGGAATACCATCCTGAATGGTAGTGCCCGCTGAAGACTGCAAGCACCCGACGGCTTTGCTCCAGCACATCCACCACCTCGGCCGCATTGCGGATGAAATAGCCGTCCGGAATCTTGCCCGCGATTTTGCCGTGACTCGAATCCCAGAAATTCAAAAGCTGGTGAATGAAAACAATCACTGGTTCTGATCCCTCGGCGAGCACTTTGCGGAGCCACTCCACTTCGAAGTCCGGCACCATTGACACGCTCCATTTGAGGTTGCCGTCCGAATAGTGTTCTCCGGCCATCGTGTTGTAGCAGGCGTCCAGCACGATGTACTTGATGCCGCCCTTGGTAAACGCATAGTGCGTCAGGCCCTTCATCTCGTCTGAGTTTTCAGTGTGCGCCAGAAAATCCTCAAGCGAAATTTTGTCAAAGTCATGGTTGCCGGCGACATGGAAACGCGGTCCGGGAAACTGCCGGAATGCCGCTTCGACCTCGTCGAGCAGCCCCACCGTCTCCGCCCGACTGCCCGTCTTTGTGCAGTCTTTGAAGTCACCCAATTCAATCGCAAAGTCAGGGCGGCGCTTATTCATGAACGCAACGGCTTTGCGGAACTTCTCGAGCGACAAATCAAAGTACTCGTGGTGGGCAACACCTTCCTCATCCCAGAAATCGGGGGATTTGCGGCAGTGATGTACATCCGTCGCCCAGCCGAACGATGAGATAACTTCGGCATCAGACGGAAGCGTTTCGCCGGAACGAACGAAACCCCAAGGAGAAAGCATGAGCAGTCCCATGGAGGACTGCAGTAAGACGCGGCGCTGCATGTTCGGCCTCTTGGCAATTGAAACGCCGGAATTATCTGCCGGCGTGATGTCTGTACCGTGACGCCGCCATGAATAGTTCATGATTCCAATCGATGCGCTGCGGCGCTCTCGTCTTCAAAATGCAAAAAAGCGGCAGAAGAAGACTTTTCCGTCTTCTGCCGCCGCTTTTCGATCAAGCGCATACAGATCAGCTTGCTCTTGCAGTTTTACTGCAGGCGGCCGAGTGTCTTACCCGATTCAATGGCTTCAATGAACGCCTCGGCGCCTAGATCGTCATAGCATTCGAACGGCTGATGAATCCAGGGGCTGTCTTCGAAATAAACGCAGTGCCAATCGGGCTTAAGAACGGAGTGCGCCTTCCACCAAAGAACAGCCACGCGGATTTCCGTGATGGCCGGATAACGCTTCTTCAGGTGCGCCACCACTTCCTGAATCGTCTTGCCGGAATCGACCATATCGTCGACGAGCAGCACTTTCCCTTTCAGTTCGGCGAGTCCTGTCATGCAGTCAGCAATGTCGAGATTGCTTTGCACGGTGCCCTTGGCTTCGCGGTACGAGCTCGTTGCGAGAACCGCGAGAGGCTTGCCGTAGATACGGCTGAAGAAATCGCCGGGACGCATGCCGCCGCGAGAGAGGCAGATCAGGCAGTCAAACTGCCAGCCGCTCTTGGCGACCTTATAGACGAGCTCTTCGTTCAGACGGATGTACTCGTTCCAAGAGTAGGTGATATCGGACATGGGTGGTGTCGAAAAGAGGGAGAGTGAGAAAAACGGAAGGCGGCAGAACTCAAGGAGCCCGCCGCCTTCTGCGTCGAGAAATTGCGCGCTATTTTAGACGCACTGCATTAATCCGCAAAGGGATTGACGTGCAGAATTGTCTGCTCGCGATCCGGCCCCGTCGAAACGAGCGCAATCGGAGCACCGGCGACTTCAGAAAGACGCGAGAGATACTGACGGGCGGATTCCGGCAGTTCATCCCATTCCGTAAGACCGAAGGTGCTTTCTGTCCAGCCGGGGAACTCTTCGTAAATCGGTTCGCACTTGGCAACCGCATCGGCGCCGGAGGGCATAACCTTGAGTTCCTTGCCGTCCATCTTGTAGCCGACGCCAAGCTTGATCGTATCCAGACCATCAAGCACGTCGAGCTTCATCACAGCCAGACCGGTGATGCCGTTGATCTGCACCGCACGGCGAAGCGCGGCGCCGTCGAACCAGCCGCAGCGGCGGGGACGCCCCGTCACGGCACCGAATTCATTGCCCTTGCGGCGCAGCAGCTCGCCCGTCTCATCAAGAAGTTCCGTCGGGAAGGGACCTTCGCCGACACGCGTGCAGTAGGCCTTGGTGATGCCAAGGACATAATTGAGCTTTTCCGGACCCACGCCGGCACCGGCGCAGGCGGAACCTGCAACTGTATTGGAGCTCGTCACGTACGGGTACGTACCGTGATCGATGTCGAGCATCGAGCCCTGAGCACCTTCAAAGAGGAATTGACGGCCTTCATCCATCTGTTCGTGGAGCGTTTCGGAAACGTCGCAGACCATGGGCTTCAAGCGTTCGGCATAAACGAGCGTATCGGCGATGACCTTTTCGGGATCGAGCGCTTCGGCGCCAAGGAACTGCGTCAGGATGAAGTTATGGAGCTTCATGACCGCGCGCACCTGTTCGGCAAAACGTTCAGGATGATAGAGGTCAGCGACGCGCACAGTGCGGCGGGCCACCTTGTCTTCATAGGCCGGACCGATGCCGCGGCCGGTCGTGCCGATCTTCTTCGCGCCCAGAGCCGCTTCACGAGCCTGGTCGAGCGCAATGTGGTACGGCATGATGAGCGGGCAGTTGCCCGAAACACGCAGACGCTTTTCAACATTGGGCACGCCTACAGCGTTGAGTTCGTCGACTTCGCGGAAGAAAGCTTCCGGAGAGAAGACAACGCCGTTGCCGATATAGCAGGTGCTCGTAGCATGCATGATGCCCGAGGGGATCAGACGCAGGATGGTCTTCTTGCCGTTAATGACGAGGGTATGCCCGGCATTATGGCCGCCGTTGAAGCGCACCACCCCGGAAGCCTGTTCCGTCAGCCAATCGACGATTTTGCCCTTGCCTTCGTCGCCCCACTGAGCGCCGATCACGACAACATTCTTGCCCATTTGAAATCCTTAATAAACCTAAATTGGAGGAAGTTCCCTTCGTGCTGTTCAATCTTCCGGGCCTTACGGAAGCGCTGGTCTGCAGCTCGGAGCTCGGGGGAGCGCAGGCGGCACGCTTGCGGCCGGCCGGTAAGCTTCTAAAGGAGGCTTTCTCGGGGAGGCTTGCGCGAAACCATTGCAGGCGCCGGCGATCTGCCGCTCGGTTCAAGGCAGCGTTTACCTTCCATCAACCGAGTGCGGACGCAACCGTGAAGATAGCACACGCCGCGTGCGCCTGCCGACGCCTCCCACATGAGAGCGGGAGGCGCGCGCAAAGGATGCAGACGGTCTTGCGCGCGGGCGAGCCGCCTAGGAGACTTTGCCGAGAAAGCTCCAGATAATGACAAGGCCGAGCGCCACCAGAACGGAGGCCGCCGCGCGTATGACTCTTGGATCGGCCTTCGTGAGCTCAGCGAGCATCGCGAGCCAGCGTTCAGGCGCTATCAGCGGACTGATGCCTTCGAATACAAGCACCCAGCCGAGTGAAAGCAGCAAAACTTCCCAGCCGTCCATGAGTTAGTTCTGCTCCCCGCCTTCTTTCTTCAAATAACTGAAGAAGTCGGCCGACGGATCGACCACCATGACGTCGGACTTCTGCGAGAAGCTTCGGCGATAAGCCTCGAGCGAGCGGTAGAAGCGAGCGAATTCCGGATCCTTGCCGAAAGCGTCGGCATAGATGCGCGCGGCTTCGCCGTCGCCCTCGCCCTTGGTCTTCTGCGCATCGCGATAAGCCTCAGCGAGAATCACTTCGCTCTGACGATCAGCACCGGCACGGATGCGCTCGGCCTGAGCCGCACCCTTGCTGCGCTCTTCACTGGCCACGCGCTTACGTTCAGCTTCCATACGGCTGTAGACCGATTCGGAAATTTCGGGCGTAAAGTCCACGCGCTTCATGCGTACGTCGACGATGTCGATGCCCAGCGCCTTGACGCGCGCCTGCAGGAGTTCGGAAATCTCCGCCATCGCTTTTTCACGTTCGCTCGAAGTGATTTGATTCACCGTGCGTTTATTAACGGCAATATTGAGCACGTCGCGCAGCAGCATCGCCAGACGATCGCTCGCAGCACGTTCGCTGCCCTGGAAGGACACCCAGTAGCGGCGAGCGTCACCGATGCGCCACTTGACGAACGTGTCGATCATCAGGTTCTTCTTCTCGCTCGTCTGCACGAGATCGGCACCGGACGCGTCGAGCGTCAGGATGCGCTTATCGAGATATACGACATTCTGGAGCGGTGCAGGCAGCTTGAAGTGCAGCCCCGGCTCGGTCACGACGGTTTTGAGTTCGCCGAGTGCGAACAACATGGCGTATTCTCGTTCGCCTACGGTGTAAAGGCACGTCTGCGCAAGGCCCGCGGCCACAACAACGCCGACGGCAATGGAAGTAATGCTTTTCATCTGTTCTTCTCTTCAGTCGGTCATCTCAGCGCAGACGGCTGCGGATCATTTCACGCGGATCGATATCGGTGGAATAGGTCGCCGATCCAGCCGAATTGGTGCCGGCAGTATTGGGCGCCGAAGTGCTCGCAGCAGCTGCCGAACTTGTAGGCACGGCTGAATCTGCTTCGGACTTCGCCGCGGCCTGCGTGGACGCAACGATCTTGTCGAGAGGCAGATAGAGGAGGTTCGACCCAGACTTCTGATCTACATAAACCTTGGTGACGTTTTGATAAATGTCACGCATGGCATCCACGTAAATGCGGTCGCGCGTCACCTGCGGCGCCTTGGCATATTCGGTATAGACGGAAGTAAAGCGGTCAGCATCGCCTCGTGCGGTTTCTACGACGCGGGCTTTGTAGCCCTCAGCTTCTTCCTTCAGGCGCGAAGCCGTACCCTGCGCCTTCGGGATCACGGCGTTCATGTACGCCTCGCCCAAATTAATCTGACGTTCACGGTCCTGGCCGGCTTTCACCGCATCATTGAACGCAGCCTGCACCTGCTGGGGCGGCTGAGCGTTTTGAATGGCGACGCTCATCACCTCAATACCGGTAGAGTAGCGATCCAGCATAGCCTGCATGGAATTGCGCACAGCCTCGGCAATTTCAGCCTTGGACTCGAAGAGAACGCTGTCCATTGCTTTTCGGCCGACCACTTCGCGCATGGCCGATTCGGCGGCCTGTGTAACGGAGGCGTCAGGCGCGCGCGTATTGAAGAGATAGTCCTTAGCGCCGGTTTCAGGCTTGATGCGGTATTGGACGTTGAACTGAACGTCAACGATGTTCTCGTCGTCAGTAAGCATCAGCGCCTCGCGCAGACGGTCTGTCGTGCCGCGCATGCCGATTTCCGCCGTACGGACGCTGCTCACGTCAACGAGCTCGACATCCTGAATCGGAGCCGGCAAATGCCAGTTGATGCCAGGCATGGTCGACTTGCTGTAGGCGCCGAATGTGGTGACGACGCCCGTCTGACCTTCGGGGACGATGTAAAAGCCGCTTACGCTCCAGCCAATAACGGCACAGACCGCGAGCACGGAAACTGAAAAGCCGCCGGCGCGTGCGCCTCGGCCGCCCCCGAAGAGACCGCCGCCGTTGCCGCCACGGCCATTGCCGCCGTTGCGGGCACCGCTTTCACGGCGCTGCTGCTGACGCTGATCGTCTTCCTCAAATTGATTGCGGAGCCGGTCCAATTCGGCAAAAAGCCCCTGCCGCTTCTGGCTGCCGTGCGTACCGCCGTCATCGGGATAGTCGTCGCCCTTCTGTCGAGGCGCAGCATCATTGGGCTCATCGTCTCGCGAGAAATCATCGCGGCTCTTGAGCCGCGAACGGAGATCCTCTTGATTCGAGCGGCCTTGGCGCCCCATAATCTTGTTGGCCGCCTGCTGAAAATTCGACCACAAATTTTCAAGATCATCGTCCGAAAGAAGACCTTGCGAGCGGCGATCGCGCTGCTCATCGTCTTCACGGGCATCGCGGCTGGTGCGGCGCGAACCGTCAGCAGACGAATCCGCCGGATTCCGATCATCTTGCGCATTCGGATTCTGCCGGGCGTTTTGTTCTTCGCCGTCTTCTCCGACGCCGTCAGAGCGCTGTTCGTTGTCTCCGCGGTCGTTCTTCTTCTCTTCGTCAGAGCTGCGGCCCCAGTGAGGGTCATTAAGCGACATCAATAACTCCGTTCTTGAAGAGATCTCCTTTTTAGGCCGAGCCGATCATTTCGCCCGTCCTCCTGTCCGTTGACCTCTTCTACGTCCAATTTAGACAAAGGTTTATGAAGTTTAACGAAGAAAACCGCTATCGCGCGTCTTTAGTCAATCAATATTGCCTTTCCACACACTTCCAGCATCCCAAATGCCCGTACAGATCTCTCCTGCGATCCTTCAGCGCGCCGCACCGTACTCTCATCCGTCCTTGATCTAAGCCATATAGACAGTGGTTTCCTCAGGTTTGCGAAGGACCGGCAGGCCTATACAATTCGCCAAAACCTTTTTTGTACAGCAGCCGTTCCCTGCAGATTCTGCTGTCCCCGGCCGCAACCCAACTACACTCTCAATCCTCAGCCAAGGCTGCCATGAATCATCCTGCTCCCGCCAAACCCATGGTCACCGACGTCTTCGTGAAGGGCGCCGTCCAAGGTTGGAACATCTGCGTCACTTCCACCATTCCGAACGTCCTGATGGCTTTCGTGATCATCAAGATCCTTAACCATTCAGGGCTTCTCGCACTCATCGGTCAGATCTTTTCGCCGATCATGGGTATTTTCGGCCTCCCCGGCGAAGCAGCCACTGTGCTGCTCGGCGGCTGGATGTCGATGGGCGGCGGCGTAGGCGTCGCCGTAGCACTCTTTGACAACGGCGTGCTCAACGGCACTCAGCTCGCTATCGTCTGCCCCGCCATCTTCCTGATGGGTTCTCAGATTCAATATCTGGGCCGCTGCCTCGGCGTCATCGGCATCAAGGGCAGTAAGATTCCGCTTATCATGGCGATCCCAGTGTTGACCGCCTTCGTCTCACTGTTCGTGATGCGCATCCTGATGCTCGGCAACTGACTGCCGACCTGAATCAGTCTGGTCTGCGCCGCACGGAATTCTTCACACACTTACGCGGAGCAGACCTCAAAAATGGCGCTTCTAGACGACTACATCAAAGACCTCGCCCCACTCGTGAATCTGGACTGCGGCACGTGCAATACGGCCGGCGTCACTCGCGCAGCGGAAATCATGAAGGGCTACTTCGAATCCATCGGCTTCACATGCGAACTCATAGACCTCGGCCCCAAAGCGGGTCGGGGTCTTCTTGCAAGAAATAAGCCGCATGCCGACCACTACGACGTCCTTCTGAACGGTCATCTCGACACCGTTTTTGCCGACGGCACTGCCGCCGCACGCCCCTTCTCCATTGACGGCGACTTTGCGCATGGCCCGGGCTGCGCGGACTGTAAGGGCGGCATTCTGGCGGCCTATTACGCCTGCAAAACGGCGCGTCCGAAGGACTTAGAGCGGCTGTCCATCTGCTGCGCCTTCAACCCTGATGAAGAAATCGGCTCCACGAGCTCCCACGAATGGCTCGCCTCCATCGGCGCAAGATCCAAGTGCGCGCTCATCGTAGAGTGCGCACGTGCGGGCGGCGAATTGGTACGTTCGCGCAAGGGCGTGGCTGACCTGAAAGTCGTCTTTCGCGGCCGCTCTGCTCATGCCGGCAACAATCCTCAGGACGGCGCCAACGCGAATGTGGCTGCCATGCGCTTCAGCCTGGCGTGCTATGAGCTTGCTGACCCGGCCAAAGGCACGACCGTCAACCCCGGCATCATTGCCGGCGGCACCGCGACCAATGTCATTCCGGACAGTTGTGAGGTTCGCTTTGACCTGCGCTACTGTTTCGACAAGGACGGCTCTGACCTTGAAAACCAGATCTTTGAGCTCGCTGAACGTTCTTGGGCCCCCGGAGTATCGCAGACGGTTGAGCTTTTGGGCTTCACCCCGGCCATGCCGCTGTCGGACGACGCGAAGGCACTGACCGCAAAAATCACGGAAGCCGCGAAGATGACCGGCTTTGAAGCTAAGTTTGTTGACGCGGGCGGCGGCTCTGACGGCAACCGCATTGCCAAAGCAGGCATTCCGGTCATTGACGGCTGCGGTCCGGCCGGTGCGTGCTTCCATACAGAACGTGAATACCTGCGACTGGACACGGTGGAAGAGCGCGTCAAGATGCTCACCAACTTCTTTAGCCTGCTCTGAGCACCGTCCTCCGATTTGAGCGAATCGGCTTAAGCCCTTCAAGAAAAGAAACAGCCCGTACGACACGTCACGGGCTGTTTTTTCAAAAAAAGCGATTAAAGGAGACTTTCAAGCTCAGCAAGCTCTTCGGCCGGCGTTTTGCGCCGCGGAAGAGCTTCATCCGTCCGCTCAAGCTCCCAATCCTCGAGCTCACGAGGCTCATTGGGATGCTCTTCCCGCCAAGCCGCGGAGAATTCCGAGACAGCTTGGCGAAGTTCATCGAGTCCAGCTCCCGTCAGTGCCGACACGAACACTGCCTTGGGCCGGCCGTTCTGATCTCGGACGATCTCAGGCGCCTGTCCGGTGACGTCAATCTTGTTGTAGACCAAAATCACCGGTACATCATCGGCATGAATGTCGGCGAGAACCGAATTGACTTCGGCAATCTGCTCCTCCCGCACCGGAGAGGATGCATCGACCACATGCAAAATGAGATCAGCATGCACCGTTTCATCCAGGGTCGACTTGAAGGCCTCAATCAGCTGATGCGGCAGACCGCGGATAAAACCGACAGTGTCGGTCGCCACCACAGTTTCCTCATCGGAGAGCCAGAACTTTCTCGCCGTTGTATCCAGCGTGGCGAAAAGCTGATCGGCTGCGTACGTTTCTGCACGCGTGATCTTATTGAAAAGCGTCGACTTGCCGGCATTCGTATAGCCCGCGAGCGATACGGTGATCGAATCGCCGCGCGAACGGGCACGGCGCTGCGTGCCCCGCTGCCGAGCCAAGCGCTTGAGCTGATCTCTGAGCTGCTTCATGCGCGTGCCGATCATGCGCCGATCAAGCTCAATTTGCTTTTCACCCGGACCGCCCGTCTTCCCTAAGCCGCCGCGCTGGCGCTCCAAGTGAGTCCACCCGCGGACAAGACGTGTTGACAAGTGTTCGAGTCGAGCAAGTTCAACCTGCAGACGGCCTTCCCGGCTCTTGGCGCGCTGGCGGAAAATGTCAAGAATAAGTTCCGTACGATCCAATACGGGAATCCCGATCAGACGCTCAATGTTGCGCTCCTGTGCCGCTGAAAGCGCGATATCGAAAACGACAACATCCACCTCCGCCTCTTTGGCGAGGATGCCGAGCTCTTCAATCTTTCCGGAACCTAAAAATGTAGCCGGATCCGGCTTTTCACGCTTGGCCTGCATGAGCCCAACGGGCTCAAGTCCGTCAGAGGATACGAGCAGCCTCAATTCCTCGGCGGAATCCTGATAAAAAGCCCGGCCGACAGAAACAACGACTAGAAACGCACGCGAGGCTTTCTTCGCGTGCGTTTCATCCAGCTGAAATTTTGACAGATCAGTTCTCCGTTGCGTCGCCGGCAGGCTGAGCAGTCATCGAGACGGCGCGCGAAGGCACAACGGTGCTGATGGCGTGCTTGTAGACCATCTGCGTCAAGGTGTTGCGCAAAATAACGACGTACTGGTCGAAAGATTCGATCTGTCCCTGAAGCTTGATGCCGTTGACCAGATAGATCGAAACGGGAATATGTTCCTTCCTCAGCATGTTGAGGAACGGATCCTGCAGAAGCTGAACCTTATTGCTGGGCATGATTTTCTTTTTCTCCGACGCTGCAGCTTCGCACATGCAGGTCTTGCGTTGATTGTTGTTTTCTTCCGCTGCGCCGTGAGAGTCGTGTGCGTCCGTCTCTGCGCGTATAAATTGCGCGCGGCATATGTTGCGGGAACCAGCTCTCCGTCGGTCGTTTGAAATCAACCGTCGGATTGGTGGAGCATAGGCCTCCGCCGCAAAACTGCTTGAAATATTAGCACTGCCGGCCGACAGGCTCCGCCTCCTTAAGGCAATGCCGCGTCTGCATTTGCAAGGAACTATTGCGGCATTACGTTGTTCAGCACGCTTTTCTCCTTAGATGCACTCGCTTTGAAGCGATCGGAGCCTGCACTTTGCGCTGTCCAAGGACTTCAGTGAAGGCTATGATTGTCCGCAAACAATGCGCAGACCAACCTCTGCGTGAGACGCACATTCCGAGGAATGCCACCCCATGCTTCACTGCACCTTCTCCGCCGCCCTGTTTGCCGGCTCGATTGCAGCAAGCTTGCCGGCCGCTGCTCATTTCGGCCTCATCCTTCCCGATCCCGCCATGGTGCTTGAGCAGTCCAAGACTGCTTTCAAGCTCGATGTGAGCTTTATTCGCCCGATGGAAGCGAGCACGATGACAATGGTCAAACCCGCGGCCTTCTATGTGGTCGAAGACGGCCGCAAAACCGATTTGACTCCAGCGCTGCATCCGGGAAAGCTTTTCGGCCGGGATGACTGGACGCTCGAATACAAATTTGAAAAACCCGGCGTCTATCAATTTGTCGTTGAACCGCTCCCCTATTGGGAGCAGTCCGAAGATAAGTTTTACCTGCACTACACCAAGGTCATCGTTCCTGCGCTGGGTGCTGGCCTTGGCATTGATCCCAAGGACGATGACTGGTCCAAACCCGTCGGCATGAAGACTGAAATCGTGCCGCTCACGCGTCCGTACGGCAACTATGCCGGAACGCTCTTTCAAGGCCGCGTGCTCGTTGACGGCAAATCCGCGCCGAATACAACGGTGAAGGTCGAATTTCTCAATGAAAGCGACCTTTATCAGCCGCGCAATTCCTACTACACCACCCAGGTCATGAAAACTGACGACAACGGCATCTTCACCTTTGCGGCGCCATGGGCGGGTTGGTGGGGCTTTGCGGCAGTGCGCGATGCGGGCTATACGCTTAAGGTTGACGGCGTCGACAAACCCGTCGAAATGGGCGCCGTGCTCTGGACCGAATTCGGTAAGCCCATGGTCCGCAAGATTCGCCAGCCCGGCCTCTGACACGCCCACTTACGGACGGGCTGCGAAGTGCGCTGATAACGAAAAGACGCTCCCCGGCATTGCGGTGAAGCGTCTTTTCTTTGCCGCCGAGAGCGTCCGGGCTCAGCGCTTTTTCTGTTCGTCCACGTACGGATTGGCCTTCGTGCGGAATTCCACGCGAAGCGGTGTGCCCGCAAGATTGAAGGTATCGCGGAAATAGCCCTCGAGATAGCGGCGATAGGACTCTCCGATATCCTCCAAAGCATTGCCGTGAATCACTATCACCGGGGGATTGCTGCCGCCCTGGTGTGCATAGCGGGGCTTCGGACGACCGCCTTTGGCTCGCGGCGGCTGCTGGCGCTGGACCGCTTCGAGCAGCGCACGCGTGAGCTTCGGCGTAGGCAGTTTGGCATATGCCGCAGCATGGGCTTCGTCGACCGCCCGCATCAAATGGTTGAGGCCGTTGCGCTTGAGCGCCGAGATGCGGATCATGCGGGCCCAGCGCAGGAAGTGGAGTTTACGCTCGAGGTCCAAATTGAACCGCTCGCGTTCATAGCTGTCGAGCAGATCCCATTTATTGACCGCCACCACAAGCGCGCGCCCTGCTTCGAGCACGTAGCCAGCGATGTGGGCATCGCCTTCACTCACGCCTTCCTTGGCGTCAACGACAAGAATGACAACGTTGGCGTCCTCAATGGCCTGCAGTGTTTTAACGACGGAAAACTTCTCCACGGCCTCAAAAACACGGCCTTTCTTGCGCAGACCAGCCGTATCCACCAGCTCGTAGGGACGTCCGTCATATTCGAAATCGATCTTGATCGCATCGCGCGTTGTGCCCGGCATATCAAAGGCAATGACGCGCTCTTCGCCGACCAATGCATTGATGAGGGTGGATTTGCCGGCATTCGGACGGCCAGCAAGCGTGACCTTGATGCGGCGGGGACCGTCATCGTCTTCTTCGGCTTCCGGTTCGTCAAAAGGAAAGTCGTCAGGCAGGCACGAGAACGCCAGATCGAGCGCATCGCGGACACCCTGACCATGCGCGCCGGAAACCAGATGCGGTTCACCGAGCCCGAGTTCATAGAACTCCGCCTTGGCGGTTTCAGTGAGACCTTCGGCTTTATTGACGAGCAGCACGACCGGTCGATCAGCGCGGCGCAGATGCTGCGCGATGCGGATATCCTGCGGCGTCAGACCGGCACGGGCGTCGGTCAGGAAAAGAACAACGTCGGCCTCCTCAATCGCAAGCTCGGCCTGCCCCGCCATGGCCTGCACAATCCCTTCGGTGCGCACGGGCTCAAAACCGCCCGTATCCACCACGATGTAAGGACCGGGACCGACGCGTCCCTGACCGTACTGGCGATCTCGGGTGAGACCAGGAAAATCTGCCACGATGGCATCTCGGCTGCGGGTGAGCCGATTGAAAAACGTCGACTTGCCGACATTAGGCCGGCCCACGAGAGCGATGACTGGAAGCATGTTAGGAAAACTAGAAATTCAACCGCCGCACGGCGGACTCATGACCATCATGAAAGTCAGCTGCGCGGCGCTTGATAAAAATAAATTGTCATTGGCGAGAGTCGATTCTGCTCCCGCTCTTTGAAGCGAATCTCGGACTATTCCGAGTCGGCTCCTTCGACCACATAGGCCACGTCGCCTTCGACCGTCTGAAAGACAGCGCCGTAGCCGTACTGCGCCGCAGGCGTGGTGACGGCGCCGGAGAGCTTCGTGCGCGCGACGGGAGTGCCGGTCGCCGGATCAAGGAACGTAATGTTGCCCTCGTAGTCGCCGAAAGCAAGCGATGTTCCTACGCGGATCGGCGCCGAAGCGGAACGGTAAAGGAAGCTTTCGTTCACCCAAGCCTCACGGCCGTTCTGACGGTTGAAGGCGTGAATGCGGCTCGCATCGTCAACCTCATACACCAGACGGCCGTCTGCCACCGGCCCGGTCACCGCGTCAACCTTGGCATTCCAGACAAGGCGTCCGTTCTGTACATTCATACAAACGACATTGCCTTGGAAAGCGGCTGCGCACATGAGTTCCTGATCAACCCAGGGGCGGCCGACCACGTCAATCAGACGCTCAACTTCTGTGATGCCCTTGGCCTGACCGATGACGGCATCAAAGACGACGCGGCCGTCATTTGGGTTGAGCGCCATAAGCCGACCGTTAGCCTGACCGACGAGAATGCCCGCAGGCGACCATGCCATCTGCGAAAAGGCACGAAGCGTAAGCGCCGGCGCCTGGCCCTGATAGTGCCAGACGCGCTGGCCTGTAATGAGGTCAAAAGCCGTGATGCGGGTGTCCGACGTCTTCACAATGACGCGATTGGCACCCACCAGCGGCGGCACTTCCATGTCCGATGAAAGTTTCGCTTCCCAGGAGAGTTTGCCTTCAGCATCGAACACCTGCACTTTGCCCGTTGATGTGCCCACCGCCACATGACTGCCGTCAGTGCCGACGCCCGCTGTCACATCGCCGTCGGTGGTCGTACGCCAGACGATGCTGCCGGTTTGACGATCCAGACGCACGACCCGATTGGAGCCTGCCGCATAGACCGCCGTGTCCGTCACAGCCGGCGCGAGATTGCGCTCAGCCGCGTCACCCACATTCGTGCGCCAGACGACGCGCGCCAGGTTCGTCTGCTTGAAGTCCGGATAATCGTGCGGATCATGCGTGCTCGAAGACGAGAAGATGCCGCAGCCGGCCAGCGGCAGGACGGCAAGAGCTGCTGCGAGAGCGGTGAAGGAAGACTTATGGGTCATGTGTGCAAGGACCTTGAGATTGGGGACTGCGTTGTCCAACTAAAAAGAGAAAACACATCAGCAAAGGTGCATCGCTTTAGAAGTCGGTTGCGCGCCCTGAATTCTAAAAGAAAGCGCAGCCGCAGGACCTCTCCCGACGGCCGCTTTCATTGCGCTGCGCGGATGCGGCAGCAGGAATCATCCGCCCGCCGAACCGTTCCCGATGACGAGCCGCGCCTGAAACGCCTGGATTCAGCTCGCTGAGGGCAGCGCCGCAAGCTTCAGTTCAAGCACGCGGTTCAGAGGATCCTGCGGATTGAGCGCGGCCTGAGCCTGCGTCCAAGCATCTCGAGCTTTCTGCAAGTCACCCTTAGCCGCCCAAATATCGCCCTGACGGTCGAGCACCAGAACCTTCTGCGCCTCGGCAGGCTTGGCGGCAGCCAGCACCGCAGCCGCCTCGTCGAGCTTGCCTTCGTCAAACAGAACTCCGGCGAGGCGAACGCGAGCCACCGTGTCGTACTCCGGACGGCCGGACTTCTCAATCACCCAATTGAGCTTGGCTTTGGCATCGGCCAGATCGCCCGCATCCGACGCGGACTGTGCAGAAGCAAAAGCCGCCAGCGGCGCATAGAGCGTGGAGCTGTACTCAGAAATCAAACCAGCCGAGAGCGACTGAACGTTCTTGAGGTCATGCGTTGCAACGGCATTCTGCAGCGCAGCATAGATCTGAGAAGCTTTGGCCGCCTGATTGCGCTGCCACCAATTCCAGCCGTTCCAGCCAGCAAAGGCGAGGCAGCACACGCAGACCACGCTCGTTACGGGCGTGCCCCAGCGGTCCCACCAGGCCTTCATTTGGTCAATGCTCTCTTGTTCTTCCAAGTCGTAAGCCATGGCTCAAACCTTTTGTTGAAATTTTTTGAATCTTATAACCAGTACTGAACAGCATCAGCGATGGAGGGCAGCAAGCGCTTCGGCCACCTTGTCGGCAGCTTCCGCCGTCGCTACCAGCGTTTGTTCGGCAAAGGGCGCATGCTCGTGCGCACGCAGCGCCTTGATGCCGACCGTGCCCTGAGCGAGTTCATCCTCGGTGGCAAAAACGGCAAATTCGGCGCCGGAAGCATCAGCCTTTTTCATCTGGCTCTTGATGCTCGCCTCGCCCGGATGCGTCACCACACGAATGCCGCGGTCGCGCATGGTTTCAGCGAGCAGCATGGCCTTGGCCTGTGACTCGCCGCCGTGGTGGAGCACATAGACGTCGGTCTGCGAGGCCTTTGGCACTTGTCCCACTTCACGCATCAGTTCGATAACGCGTTCCATCCCCATGGCAAAACCCACCCCGGGAGCAGGACGGCCGCCGAGCATTTCAACGAGCGGATCGTAACGGCCGCCGCCGCAGATCGTACCCTGAGCGCCGAGCTTATCCGTAATCCACTCAAACACGGTGTGGTTGTAATAATCGAGACCGCGCACCAAACGAGGATTGATCGAGTATTCAATGCCGGCAGAAGACACCAGCTCTTCAAGGCGGCTAAGGAATGCCCGGCTTTCTTCGCCAAGGTAGTCGAGCAGCTTAGGCGCAGCGTCCACGAGCCCCTGCATGTCGGGATTCTTCGTGTCAAGAATGCGCAGCGGATTCGTATAAAGACGACGGAGCGCATCTTCGTCGAGCTGATCCTTATGGGCTTCGAAGTAGGCGATCAGCGCTTCACGGTGCTTTTGACGCTCTTCCTGAGCGCCCAGCGTATTCATTTCGAGCTTCACCGGACCAACGCCAAGCGCCTTCCACATGCGCGCGAGCATCATAATGATTTCGGCATCAATGTCCGGGCCCGCCATGCCGAGCGCTTCAGCGCCGAGCTGATGGAACTGACGGTAGCGGCCGCGCTGCGGGCGTTCATGACGGAACATCGGGCCGCAGTACCAAAGGCGCTGTGTGGTTCCGTAAAGGAGATTGTGTTCATTAACAGCACGAACCACAGCGGAGGTGCATTCCGGACGAAGCGTCAGCTGATCGCCGTTCATGGAGTCGGTGAAGCTGTACATCTCCTTTTCAACGATGTCCGTTACCTCGCCGACGCCGCGGGTAAAAACGCGCGTATTTTCAAGAATCGGCGTACGGATTTCCTGATAACCGTAGGACGACAGCACGTCGACGCAGGTCTTCTGCACGTACTGCCAGATGGGAGCGTCCTGCGGAAGCATGTCATTCATGCCCTTGACGCCGGTGAATTTTTCTTTAGCCATTTGCTCTGTTGCTGCTTGGTATGTCTGAGGCTGCGGCACCGCTGTGCTCTGCCGGCCCCGGATGCGCCGTCATTTTATGGATGAACGACGCACCGCTTTGTGAAAATGCTGTGTAAAAGGCAGAGGTCGCCGCTCAGCTCCCCTGCTTCGCGTAGTTTTCGCGGACGAATTTTTCAATGATATCCTGAAACTGCTTGGCAATGTCCGCGCCTTTGAGCACGCCTGCCTTCTCTCCGCGTATGTAGACGGGTGCGACAGGGCTTTCACCCGATCCCGGAAGGCTTACGCCAATATCGGCTTGCCGGCTTTCCCCCGGACCGTTGACGATGCAGCCCATCACCGCCACCTTCATCGCTTCCGAACCCGGGGCAATACGCCGCCACTCCGGCGCCCGCGCCCGCAGAAACTGCTGTGTCTCCTGCGCCAGACGCTGAAAGAGATCCGACGAGGTGCGGCCGCACCCCGGGCAGCTCGTCACGAGCGGCGTGAAACTGCGCAGCTCCATCGACTGCAGGATTTCCTGTGCCACGATCACTTCTTCCGTGCGCGATGCTCCGGGAGCTGGCGTGAGTGAAACCCGGATGGTGTCGCCGATGCCTTCCTCAAGCAGTACGGCCAGTGCAGCCGTTGACGCCACAATGCCTTTGCTGCCGATGCCCGCTTCCGTCAATCCCAAATGGAGCGCCGCCTTCGTGCGGCGCGAGAGGGTCCGGTAAAGCGCAATAAGTTCCTGAACCTCCGAAACCTTGCAGGAAAGGACAAGGCGATTGGCAGGCAGTCCCAGCGACTGCGCAGCCTCTGCGGATTCCACTGCCGAGCGAACCAGTGCCTCACGGAGCACGGCCTGCGGCGACTCCGGGTGTTCGGACTGACGATTTTCATCCATCAGCCGAGCTAAGAGCGCCTGATCAAGCGACCCGCCGTTCACGCCGATGCGCACCGCTGCGCCCGTACGTTTGGCAACCTCGATCATCATCGCGAAGTTCTCTTCGGCCTTGGTGCCTTTGCCGACATTGCCCGGATTGATGCGGTACTTCGATAAGCAGTCAGCACATTCAGGGATTTCCGTGAGGAGTTTGTGCCCGTTGTAATGGAAGTCGCCCACCAGCGGCACATGAATTCCCGCCGCATCGAGTTTTTCGCGGATAGCCACGACCGCCCGCGCCGCATCGGGCGTATTCACCGTGAGCCGCACGAGTTCGCTGCCCGCCTCGGCGAGTTCGGCCGTCTGTCGATAGGACGCCTCTGCATCTGCCGTTGCCGTATTGGTCATCGACTGCACGACTACTGGCCGGCCGCCGCCGATCGTAACGGTCGTCGAACCCCAAATCACATCAACAGGCGTGGTCCAATGACGGTTGAGACCGCAAGCATTCACTGTTGGCATCTCGTTGCTCTTTTTAACTGAAACCGCAGAAATCAGAAAAGGCGCCTTAGCTCGACGTATCGAGCGGCGAGCGCCTTTTTGGACTCTCCGGCATGCCCGAAGGTGCCGGGCGATTATTCGATGGTAAAGCGGGCGATGCCGTTTCGTACGACGCCGTCCAACGGATAAACCTCACCGTCGATCGTGAGCGAGACGACGCCGGCATTGCCTATCGTGAAGCGCGAACCCTTCGGAATCTCATAGGCCTGCACAGACTGCGGACGCATTTCGCTTGCTACTACATTGCGGCCATTGGGTGCGATAACCTGAACCCAGCTGGCCCCAGCTCCCAGACGGAATTCCACCTTGTGGAGCACCGGTGCGGCAGCGGGCGGCTGAGCGGAAGCAGCGGGCGCCGGTTGCGCCGGCGCGGCTGACGCGGTCTGCGCAGCAGGAGCCGGCGCGGCCGACGGTGTCGGCTGAGCTGCCGGAGCAGCAGCAGGCTGAGCTTGCGCTGCGGCGGGAGCTGACGGCTGAGCAGGCTGAGTCTCAGGAGCAGCATCCGAAGGCGCAGCAGCGCTTTCTGCCGGCTCAGCGGCCGGTGTCTTAGTCTCTTTAGCCTCGTTGGCACCGGACTCAACCTTCTGCGCTTCGCTCGAGGTGTGCAGACTGGCAAACTGATCGGTATAGACTGCCCAGATGCCGCCGCCAACAAGCGCCGCCAACACCACGAAGAGCACGGCCTTCAAGGTGCGGTTTTTCGGCGGTTCATGGAAAACCGCTTCCCTAGAGGGAGAACGGTTCGGGAGCTGCCCCACCTCCACGGCAGCGCCGCGGCGCCCGCAGCGCATCATGTAGTCGTCAACCAAAGGCGCCGGATCAATCTTAAGCGCATGCGCATACCCGCGAATGAAAGCACGCACATAGACGGGTTCGGGCAAATTCTCAAGGCGCTCCTCTTCGAGCGCGCGAATCTGTGTCACGGCAAGACGGCACTGTACGGCCATATCGCCCACAGAAATGCCTTCGGCCTCTCGAGCAGCTCGAAGCACCGCACCAAACCCCTTAGGGGCAGCCGACGCTTCCTCACGTACGGGAATAGTCGGTTCTGCCTGCATCTGGGCAGTTTCGCCCTGCAGCGTGTTGAGACTCGGCTCGAGCTTCTCGGACGCCGAGCCGCTCGAGCGGTCTGCAGCATTTTTTTGCTCTGGGGTCGTGAAATTGCTCTCAGCCATGGATGCGCCTCAATGAAAACGACGGTTTCAAGAATGCTGCGGGCGATACAGAATCACCGCAGCCTCAGCCTTCTGCTGTGCGAGACGTTCCGCTCGACGCGTACGATCGCGCACTTCACCGGCGAGCTGACCGCACGCAGCGTCGATGTCGTCGCCGCGGGTCTTGCGCACCGTTGTCACGTAACCGAGCTCGTTGAGCCGGCGACAGAAGGCGAGCACCTTCTCCCGGTCAGGCTTTTCAAGGTCTGACTGCGGAAAAGGATTGAAGGGAATCAGATTGAACTTGCAAGGCACGTGCTCGCGGCGAACCAAAGCCGCAAGATGATCGGCATCGGCGAGTGAATCGTTGATGCCGCCGAGCATTACGTATTCAAACGTAATAAAGTCGCGCGGAGCCACACGCAGGTAGCGCCGGCAGGCGGCCATCAGATCGCCGAGCGGATGCTTTTTATTGATGGGCATGAGCTTGTCGCGCAGCCCATCATCGGCAGCATGAAGACTTACAGCAAGCGCCACCGGGGCAGCTTCTGCAAGCTTGTCGATCTGGCGCACAAGTCCAGAGGTAGAAACGGTGACGCGGCGGCGTGAAAGGCCGTACCCGTCATCGTCCAAAAAAATCTTGATCGCGGGAATAACCGCATCGAGGTTCTGCAGCGGTTCACCCATACCCATCAGCACGACATTGCTGATGACGCGGTCATTCGGATCCGTGATGCCGCGGTCGCGGCAGAGCTCACGCTCGGCCGTCCAAAGCTGGCCCACGATTTCCGCTGTAGTGAGATTGCGGTTGAAACCCTGCTTGCCCGTCGAGCAGAAGAGGCACCCCATGGCGCACCCGGCCTGCGAGGAAATGCAGAGTGTCCCGCGGTCATCTTCAGGGATGAAGACGGCTTCAACAGCATTGCCGTTGCCGACGGCAAAAAGCCACTTGCGCGTACCGTCAGAGGACTTCTTTTCGTGAATGACTTCGGGCGGACGAATTTCCGCAAGCTTGAGGAGCTTGGCCCGAAAGGTCTTCGCGAGATCAGTCATCTCGTTAAAGTCGCAGACAAGATGACGATGCACCCAGCGCGTAAGCTGCCGGGCACGAAAAGGCTTCTCGCCGATCGATTCGCACCAGGCCTTAAGACCGGCCGCATCGAAGTCGAGAAGATTGACGCGTGCAGCCGCCTCCGCAGGAGCAGAAGCGGCCTCTTCGCGCTTGTCAGGGTTGACGAGCGTTTCGGACATTAGCGGCTGTGAATCGCAAGCGTCGGGAAGAAGTAGGCGATTTCAACGGCGGCCGTTTCCGGAGCGTCGGAACCGTGAACAGCATTGGCGTCGATGCTTTCAGCGAAATCGGCGCGGATGGTGCCGGCAGCGGCCTTCTTCGGATCCGTGGCGCCCATGAGTTCGCGATTCTTGAGGATGGCGTTTTCGCCTTCGAGAACCTGAATCATGACGGGGCCGGAGGTCATAAACTTGACCAAATCGGCAAAGAAGGGACGTTCGCGATGGACGGCATAGAAGCCTTCGGCTTCAGCCTGGCTCAGCTGGCGCATCTGGGCGGCGACGATCTTGAGACCGTTCGTTTCAAAGCGGGAATAGATCTTGCCGATGACGTTCTTGGCGACGGCGTCCGGCTTGATGATGGAGAGAGTGCGCTCAATAGCCATTTTCTGCTCTTATCGTTTCGTAATGGAAAAATATATGAAACCCCGTGAGGGTTATTCGCGGATGAGACGACGCCCGTTTATGCATTGGTTGGCGCCTATTTCATCAGGCGCGCAATTTTATCACGAGGCTTTGATTTCTCTCGGCTCTTAAACCCCTCAAACTTGCGAGGATGTGTTGCCGTCCGATTCAGGAGCATCCTTCAAGCTCAACACATCTGCGCGCTCGGCGCGTTCGGTCTGAATGAGATTGAGCATCCTGCCGCTTTCCTTCATAAAGGCAGGCGCCAAATCACCGAAATAGAGCCGTACGCGCTCAAACCGCCGAATGAATTCATCGCGGTCACGCGCCTCTATCATTGCGAGCTCCGGCGCAAGACTTTCAACGTAGCCGCGGATGAGCTGCGTATTTCGGGGATTGGCGAGAATAATGTCAGCATAAAGACGCGGATCCTGAGCAAAGAGGCGCCCTACCATTTCCAGTTCCAATCGGTAGATGGGCGACGAGAGCTGCAGGATGACTGACAGATCCGGATTGAGCTTCGAGAGAAACACGCCGTAGGCAAAGGTCGTGAAGTGCCTCAGCGCCTGAATAATGCCCATCGAGCGGTCATGCTCTTCGGCCGAACAAGTCACTACCTTCGCGCCCCAGCGGCGAATCTGCTCTAAAAGCGGTTCGGCCGCTGCAGCATCCCGGCCGGGCGCATAAACGAAGACCTGACCGGCAAAACTCGCCACATCGGGGCCGAACATCGGATGAAGCCCCGCAACCGGTCCGCGGTGCACGCGCATCATCGCCTCAACCGGTCCTGCCTTCACCGACGTCACATCGCAAAGCAGCGCCTCTCGCGGAAGAAGTCCGGTGAGCGCCTCGATGACGCTGATGGTCTTATCAATCGGCACCGATACCACCACCGTACCGGCACCCTTGAGAATCTCCGCTGCCTGTGGCCAATCCCCTTGCTCAAGAATGCGAACCGGCCAGCCCGAGCGCTCGAACGCTCGATGGAGCTGCCGCCCCATGCCGCCCGCGCCGCCCACAATCACAACCGGTTTGTGCTGCGGTGTCTTTGCCGAGTCCGCAGCCTCCGGTTCGGCAGCTTTGACAAGCCGGCCGGCTTCGCGGGCAATGCGTCCGAGAATAATGTCCGCCAGCGCCTCTGACTGTCCGGGTTCGGCCGCTGCGCCGAGGAGGACCAGCCGCTCGCCGATCAGGCGGCGAAGTTCGGCCTCATTGTCATAAAGCGCCTCCGTCGAACCCTCGAGTAATCCAACTGTCGTCATAACCATCCCGCTCTGTTTGGTTCTTTTCTCTAGTGCGTATGCGCCGCACCTAATACGGTTCGAGCAGTTTGCACGATTCTTGACCCGAACGGGCGCCGTTCAGTTGTCTTTGTTTAGAATGCGGCTCGATGCTTGAGTGCAAAGACTCGACACTTGCTCATGAAAAGCTGGCCAAAAAAGTAGAAGAACTAAAACATCAAAAGAACACCAAAAGGAAGGACACGCATGGCAGCCAATCTCACCATCGACAAGATTTTTGCCGACAACCTCGGCACAGCATTTGGCGGCTGTGTGCGAGATCAGTCGCTCAACCTTTTTTCACCGGAAATCGCTCGTTCGGCCGGTGCCAATTGGAATCCTCTGCCCTTTTTCGGCCGCGCTGAGAAAGTGCGTTTTCGCGCCCGCTGGGCAGCCCTTCTGCAGGGCATCGGACTCTGGGCGGCATTGGTCGTCATTCCCGAACTGAAGGCTGATCCCAAGCTCTCGCGCAAGATCACTTCACAGATGGAAGCCTATACGGATGCACTCCTCAAGGCGCCGATCCTTGACCATCTGTCGCCCGACGAAATCCGTGATTACACATTGCTTCGCCAGCGCTTCATGCGTCTTGGCGCAGCGGCAAGCACCGTCCCTGACAAGGATGCTTTTGCGCGCGCATTTCTTTCAGCACTGACCGGCAAAGCGCCCAACGAAGCTGCGCCGGCACGCGTTTCAGCCATGGCTCTGCACGTCGGTCTTGCCTACGGTCTTTTTGCAAAGCTCGCCGAGATCTCCCGCAACGAACCGCTCTCCTACCAGCGAGATCCGAAGAAGCGCTGAAACGACCCGTATAAAAAATCGGCAGACATCCATTCAGGTGCCTGCCGATTTTCATTCGAGCGGAAATGATTCCCGATGGATTAGCCTTCTGATCCGTCGGTCAGCGTCATCTTGACATTATCTTCATGCTGCGCGGCGATTCGCGCCTCGATTCGTTCGGCTTCTTCATCGAGCTTCTCAGGCTTTGGCCCCGGTTCGAGCACTGCGATCGATTCAACGTGTCCCGTATGCGGGAACATATTCATGATGCCGGCCGCACGAATGTGCCAGCCGCCTTCATGCTGCAAAATTGCGCAGTCACGTGCAAGCGTAGCCGGATTGCAGGAAACGTAGACCACGCGGGCCGGACGTTTTTCAGTTGCTGCCAACACGCGGGCCAGCGCCAAGGCGCCTTCGCGCGGCGGATCGATCAGCACGCGGTCGATGCCGCCCATGGTCTGCCAGAGCTCTTCCCAGTCCTGTTCGCTCCACGTAAAAAGATTCCGCGCACGGAAGGTTGTTTTCTCAGCCAATCCGTTTTCAGCTGCCCCTTGACGAGCGCGGGCGACCAAGCCTTCGGATCCCTCAATACCGATCACCCGCTGGGAGCAGCGGGCGAGCGGCAGCGTAAAGTTGCCCAGGCCGCAGAAGAAATCGGCCACCTTGTGATCCGGCTCGAGTCCCAGGAGACGCACTGCGCGGCCGACCATCGTTTCGTTGAGCGCATGGTTGACCTGCGTGAAGTCTGTGGGCTTAAAAGCGATGCGTACACCGAATTCCGTCAATTCCAGCCCGAGCTTTTTTTCATCCTCCGGATTGACCGCATGAGCGGTTTCCGGTCCTTTTGGCTGAAGCCAAATATCCGCGCCGTGTGCTCGGCCAAAAGCCAGCAGCTTTTCCATATCCTCGGGCGACACCGGATCCAGATGACGGAAAACGAGCGCTGTGCGGCCGTCGCCGCCGACAGCGACTTCTATTTGAGGCATCCGCTGGCGCATATCGAGCACAGAGATCAGCTCACGAAGCGGATCAATCATGTCGGAAACGTTCTGCGTCAGAATTGGGCAGGCATGCATATCGCACACATAACTCGAAGCCTTTTCGTGGAATCCCACCAAAACACCGCCCTTTTTGGCAACATCTCGAACCGTCAGGCGTGCACGATGGCGGTAATTCCAAAAAGGTCCGCGAATGGGCGGCAGAACGTTTTCCGGTTTGACCTTGCCAATGTGCCAGAGCGTGTCCATCAGAATGCGCTCCTTGAAGGCCACCTGCGCATTGGGTTCAATATGCTGCATCGTGCAGCCGCCGCAGGATCCCGGCCCGAAACCGAACTTGGGGCAGCGGGGAGCGACGCGCGCCCAGCTTTGCGTGAGCACCGCCGATGTGCGGCCGATATCAAAACTCGATTTCGAACGCAGACGCTCATAGGTCACGCGTTCGCCGGGAAGCGCCCCCTGAATAAAGACCACCTTGCCGTCAAGATGCGCTATGCCGCGTCCTTCCTGATCAAGACGCTCCACGTCGACAGTGAAGTATTCGGGCGTCCGTTCTTTTGAGCGTCCTCTGCGGCCCATGATGATCTCCTAAGAAAAACTGTTTGGGGTCTGATTTGTATTGGTATTAACCGGTCCGGGAACTTTGCGCCGGCCGACCGCCTTGACCCGATGAATAAAAAAGAAGAAAGGCGCCGTTCAGCTTGCTTGAGCCGACGGCGCCTCGGGTCTTGGTGCAGCGCCCTTTCAAAGCGCTGCTTCCCGGCGGGATGAGGAATTTACCGCAAAGGGGCGCTTAGTTGCGCAGCGGCGGCAGGAATTTCATCGGATCGACGGGTTGTCCTCTGTCGCGCACTTCAAAGCGCAGCATCGGACGTTCGGCCTCTGTATTGCCGCTTTCAGCAATCTTCTGTCCGGCCTTCACTTTGTCACCCGTCTGAACGACGATCTTCGAATTGTGTCCGTAGGCGGTCACCAGCGTCGGCGTGTGGCGCACGATCACCAGCTGACCATATCCCTTGACACCTGATCCCACGAAGATCACCTCGCCTGCGCCGGCGCTCACCACAACGCTGCCCGCAGCAGCGCCAATGTCGAGCCCCTTGCCGTTCTTCGCAAAATCCGAGAGTACTGTCCCGCGCACGGGCCAAATCATGCGAGTGCCGGGAACGACTGCCGCGGCCGGCTTTTCTGCGGCTTTTGCTGCCGGGGCCGGTTCGGCCGCAGGCGCGGCTGCCGCTGACGTCGGAGCAGTCGGAGTCGGCACTGAGCCGGTACTCGTCCGATCGCCGGACGAGCTGCTGCCGGCGGCCGGCGAAACGGCTGCGGCCTCAATCGGAGCGACATGCTCGATACGGTTGACGCGCACGCCTTCAGGCATCGTCACCTCACGCGGCGCGGCCGTTGATTCCGGAATATGAAGCACACGGCCGATAGCGAGCTGCGTCGGATCCGTGACGGCATTGAGCTGCATCAGTGCCGAAGGCGTCACGCCGTAACGCACGGAAATGTTGTAGATGGTATCGCCGACCGTCACCGTATGCGTACGGCCGGAATCGCGCACGTCGCCGAGCGGCGCAAAGCTCGAGCTCTGCGAACCGGCAGTGGTGTGTTCGCCGCTCGTAGGCACTGACCGATCAACGATGGGAACGTCTCCGAGGGGCAGCGACGAGCAGCCCCCAAGGAGTACGGCAGCACCGACGGCCATGCCGCATGCGCGAAGAGGAAACGCCTTCATCTTAAAACTCCTTGCACTCACATCAAAGGTCTGCCTGTGCAGCAAATGCACCGCCTACCCAACGGCTGGCCGCCTCTACCTGCTTAAAGCTGGTGAGGTCAACCTGCAGCGGCGTCACGGAAACATAACCGTGCGACGTTGCCCAGAAATCAGTTCCTTCTGCGGCGTCAATCGGTTTGCCGGCTGCGCCGAGCCAATAGATTGGAAATCCGCGCGGACTCATTTCAGCGATAACCGGCTCTGCACTCGAGCGTCGGCCGAGGCGAGTGCCGAGAATGCCGCGAAGTGACTCAAACGGCATGTTCGGAATATTAACGTTGAGCAGCACGGGTTCGTCTGCCGTCTTGCCCGCTTCAATCTCTGCATCCCTGCGTTCGATGAAACGCTCGACCACGGCCGAGGCAACCTTTGCTGCGCTCTCAAGCTCTGCCCAGCCTTTGTCAATCTGCGAAAAGGCAATGGATGGAACGCCGAAGAGATAGCCTTCAATCGCCGCAGCAACCGTTCCCGAATACATCGTGTCGTCACCCATATTGGCGCCGCAGTTGATGCCGGAAACGACTAAATCCGGCTTTTCATCGAGCAGCCCCGTCAGCGCCACATGCACGCAGTCTGAGGGCGTCCCGGAAAGCACATAGAGGTCTGTTCCCTGCATGTGCTCAACGGTAAGCGGTCGATTAAGCGTCAATGAGTTGGAAGCGCCGGAATGATTGTGGTCGGGCGCCACGATCGTAACGCGCCCAAAACGGCGCATCGCGCGCGCCAAGGCTTCAATGCCGGGGGCGCGGTAGCCGTCGTCGTTAGAGATGAGAATGTTCATGCAGGTCAAAAAAGCAGCCGGCGCCCGACTGAGCGATGGGTTTATCGCTCAGCGCACGGGCGCAACAGCGGACACAGCGGACTTTGGAATTTTTGGATTGTAGCCCACTGCCGCAGTCGATCTTGGTCTGAGCGTGCGGCTGAAGTTTTTCTTTGCAGAAATCTGCTGCAAGCCCCCTATGCCGCTGCCGCCCGCAGCTTTCTCAAACGCTTTCGTCGTCAAAAATCCGCGACTTCGGGAAGACCATCGAAAAGGTCGAACCTTTGCCGGGCGTTGATTCAATTTTGAGCTGTCCCCCGGCGCTGCGGCAGACATGCTTGACAATGGCAAGCCCCAGTCCTGTGCCGCCGGTGCTTCTGGAGCGCCCTTTATCGACGCGGTAAAAGCGCTCGGTAAGCCGCGGAATGTGCTTTTCCTCAATGCCGATGCCCGTATCCTTCACGGAGAGCACAGCACCGCTCGATGTGCGGAACCACCGCACATCAATGCGGCCGCCTTCAGGCGTGTAACGCACGGCATTGGAAACGAGATTCATCGCGGCGCTGCGAATATCAGAGGGCTCGCCGACGAGCGACGCACGGCAGGCTTCCAAAGTGATCACATGGCGGCCGAGTGAAAGCGCCCGTCCCTCGTTGACCACATCTTCGAGAAGCTTCGTCATGCTGATGACTTCGGCATCATCGCTGTCGGTTTCGTCGCGATTTTCAAGTCCCGAAAGAAGCAGCAGATCGTCCAGAAGCGACTGCATGCGTCTGGCCTGATCAAGCATCAGTTCGCGGTGCTTTTGCATGACGTTTGCGGGCACTTTTCCCTGAGACTCAATATCCAGAAATCCGCTGATGACGGTGAGCGGCGTACGCAGTTCATGTGAAACATTGGCGACAAAGTCGCGGCGCATTTCATCAATGCGCAGACGTTCAGTCACGTCATGCGTGACGATCATCATGTGGCGAGAGTCCGGCGCCACCACAGAGACGTCAAGATCCAGACCCGCCTTCGAGGTGTAATTGCAGCGCCCGGCAAAATTGCGCTCAAAGAGCCAGTGACGCAAACGTTCATCGGTGACGACATCGAAAAACGACCGGCCGATCATCTCCGGCGCAATACCGAAGTGTTCGGCGCCGCGAGCATTCACCCAGTCGATACGCCAGCCTTCGCCGAGAATAGCAACCCCTTCGGGCAGCAAGGCAAGGGTTTTTCGATAACGAACGTCGCGGTCGCGGATGCGCTTGGCCTTCTTTTCATCTTCACGCACAAGCGCCAGCCACAAGCGAACGGAAAGAATGAATATGCCGACCGTGCCGACGACCCACATCCAGAAGATCACGGCGCGAGAGACGTCGTTCATCCAGACAACCATCATGAAGACAAAGAGGAAGACAAACGCCGCAGCAAGCCATGCACTCTGACGGCGCAGCCGCGCTATGCGTTCCTCGGGCCCATTGGGGTCAGCAGGGCGCACGCCGGAGCCGTTTCCAGTTCCGCCGACAGCACTCTCCGGTGCCGGCAGGTCGCCCGCTTCATAAGCCTCTTTAAGAGGCGTCTCATAGGTTTTGGCAGCGCTCTTCGCCTCTTCGGCTTTAGGCGCGGCGATGCCGCCCAGCGCGTCTTCAGTCTTTTCTGCCATTGAATAAACCCTCCTGCTATTCGCTGGCAGGAGTGTTCAGTGCCGTCTGCGGATCACGAAATCGATAGCCCACGCCGCGCACGGTTTCGATCATGTCTTCTGCGGCGCTTCCGGCCAAAGCTTTTCTCAAACGCAGCATGTGCACGTCCACCGTGCGTTCGTCAACAAAAGCGCTCTGCCACACTGCATCAAGCAGATTTGCACGCGAAAAGACGCGCCCAGGCTTGGCCGCAAAAAGGGAGAGGAGCTTAAATTCTTTGGCAGAAAGCTTGAGCGGTTTGCCTGCAGCTGTCGCCTCAAAACGCGCTTCGTTGAGTTTTAACGGTCCGCAGACAATCACACGCTCTTCGTCGGCCGTGCTGGCCGTCTCCTCCGAGGGCATCGGACTCAGGCGGCCGGCAATGACAGCCGCACCACGGCGGCGAAGCACCGCACGCACTCGAGCAGTCAGCTCTCGCGGCAAAAAGGGCTTCACCACATAATCGTCCGCGCCGGCATCCAGACCCGCCACACGATCCGACTCATTGCCGCGGGCCGTGAGAATGATGACCGGCACATCGGCCGTCTTGGTGTCTGAGCGCAGCTCTCGAAGCCACTCTTCACCCGGACGATCCGGGAGCATACGATCGAGCAGAATCAAATCGGGACGCTCGGCGGCGAGCGCCGAGCGAGCCTCGGCAATGCTCCCTGCACGGGTCGTGCGAAAGCCTTCGGCTTCGCAGACAAAAACGATGAGCTCCTGAATAGCGAGCTCGTCCTCAACGATAAGCAGCAGCGGCGCGGACATGTCTGGTGAAGTATTCCGACGAGTTTGTGATGCGTCAGATTGTACTTTCCGTGACTGTCCGCGACTTGCTCTGCGTGCATTTTCTGCATCGGAGCGCTGCATTGCCGGAACTTCCTGCCCAGAGGTTTTGGACATTTCGAAATGTTTTCAGTTTTGCTGAGGCTGAGTTTTCCCAGCGTGACGAATGTCCACGCCTTCTGTCATGAAAACTACAGTCTCACCGACGTTTTGCATATGCGCGGCCACGCGTTCAAGCGAGCGGTTAATACGGATGAATTCCAATCCGTCAGCGAGCTTGAGCTCTCCGGTCTTCAGGCGCTCCAACCGTGTCGCTGAGCGCTTCATCGACTTCTGCGGACACAATCGTGCGCCGAGCGACCAACGCTCGTGCACGCTCCGGATCAAGCAGACGTACGCAGGCAATCATGTCGTCGCCCATTACGCGCAAGAGCGCGTGCAGACTAAAGAGCGTCGAGACATTGGCCAGAGCGGGCTCAGACAAAGGCTTGACGAGCTCGCTGAGCTTGCGAACACCCTTGGCGGCATTGCGGATTTCGTCGCCCATGCGCTCAAAGTCAGTCGTCATGCGGTAGTAGCCGAGGAGCAGACGCAGGTCCACCGCCTGAGGCTGACGCCGAGAAATGATGGTTTCCAGATAATCGTCGAGTTCAGCTTCCCAGGAATTGATGACATGATCTTCCGCCATCACTTTGGCGGCTTCATCTGCATTCAGATTCACGAGCGCATCGCCCAATCTGCCGAGCTGCTCCTCGACAGCGCTGGCCATCTTAACAACGTTGTTGTTGAGTTCTTCGAGCTCAGCGTCAAAGCGCTTCACCGTATGTGCCTTGGTTTCCATTTGGTTGTCTTCCCAGTTGGTTGAGTTCTTGGTCAAACTTCCATAACGATCAGCCGAAACGGCCGGTGATGAAGTCTTCCGTCGCTTTCTTTTGAGGATGCGTGAAGATCGTTTTCGTGTCGCCAAACTCAATCAGCTCGCCCAGATACATGAATGCGGTGTACTCGGAAATGCGAGCAGCCTGCTGCATGCTGTGACTGACGATAACGACCGTGTAGTCTTTCTTGAGTTCGTCAATCAGCTCTTCAATGCGGGCGGTGGCAATCGGGTCAAGCGCCGAGCAAGGTTCGTCAAGCAGCAGTACCTCAGGCTTCACGGCGATGCCGCGAGCAATGCACAGACGCTGCTGCTGGCCGCCGGAGAGCGAGGTGCCGGGCTGAGTGAGCTTATCCTTCACATCGTCCCAGAGCGCCGCCTTGCGCAGCGCCCATTCAACGCGCTCATCCAGATCGGCTTTGGCGATCTTTTCGCGCAGACGCACACCGTACGCCACATTGTCGTAAATCGACATGGGGAACGGCGTCGGACGCTGAAAAACCATGCCCACGCGGCTGCGCAGCGCCGTCACGTCGATCGAAGGATCCAGAATTTCAAGATCACCCATGCGGATGGAGCCTTCGGCTCGCTGCTCCGGATACAGATCCTGCATACGGTTCAAACTCCGCAGAAGCGTCGATTTGCCGCAGCCGGACGGTCCGATGAAGGCCGTTACGCACCCCTTGGGAATGGGCAGCGAAACGTTCTTCAGCGCGTGAAAGTTGCCGTAGTAGACGTTAAGGTCGGAGATCAGGATCTTGGGTTCGGGCATTTCACGAACGGCAAGCTGATCGAGATGTTCGGGATGAATCAAAGGCATTTGAAGCTCTTCAATATGTTCTGTTCACTGGAGGATCGTCCGCATCAGCGGCGACGGCGTTCGCGGATGACAATGGCAGCCGAGCTCATGAGGAGCACGAGAATCAAGAGCACCAGTGCGGTGCCGTACTGCAGCGGCCGCGTCGCTTCGATGCTGGTGCCGGAAGTCGCCAGCACATAGATGTGGTAGGGCAGCGCCATTACCGGGTCGAACAGCGAAACACCTTCCTTTGGCGTAAAGAAAACGCTGCCGGTGTACATGATCGCGGCCGTTTCGCCGGCGGCGCGGGCAAGCGCAAGAATCGAACCGGTCAGAATGCCGGGCAGCGCGTTCGGCAGCACCACCTTGAGCGTGGTTTCACGCTGCGAGGCGCCGAGCGCGAGACTGGCCTCGCGCCAGTCCTGCGGGATCTGTGAGAGTGCTGCTTCGGTCGTGTTGATGATGATCGGCAAAGACAGCACAGCCAGCGTCAGGATGCCCGAAAGCAGGCTCACGCCGAAGCCGCAGAAAACGACGAAGAACGTGAGGCCAAAGAGACCGAAGACGATGGAAGGGACGCCCGCAAGATTAGCAATCGAAAGACGCGTCAACGTCACCCAGACGGACGGCTGACTGTATTCCTTGAGGTACACCGCACTGGCCACGCCGAGCGGGAGAGCGATGACCAAAGCACCCAGCGCCAGGCAGAATGTGCCGATAATGCAGGGCAGAATGCCGCCCTTCGTCATCAGATCTCGCGGAGGTTCCGTCAGAAATTCCCACGTCATCGCCGGCCAGGCATTGACGACAATGAGTCCGATGATGCCGAGCAGTGCGGCAATGTTGATGAGGACTGCGGCGCGCATCACCGTGAAGCCCGTGGCTTCATAGAAGCGCCGCAAAGCTGCTGACTTCATTTATTTCTTCTCCAGTCCGAAGCGGCGAGCCGCATACCAGGCGCAGAGGTTGAAGGCAAATGTAATGATGAAGAGCACGAGACCCGTCGCATAGAGCGCGTGATAGTGCTCGCCGCCGACGGCTGCTTCTGCCATTTCTGCAGCAATCGACGAGGTCATCGGGCGCACCGGGTCGAAAATCGACTCAGGAATAATGGCTGCGCCGCCGGCCACCATGAGTACAACCATGGTTTCACCGATAACGCGGGAAATACCGAGCATCACGGCTGTGGCGATACCGCCCATAGCCCAGCGGAGCTCAACCTTGAGAAGCGTTTCCCAGCGGGTTGCTCCAAGCGCCAGACTCGCTTCGCGCAGTCCTGACGGGACATTGCGCAGCGCATCCTCAGAAATGGAAGCGATGGTCGGCACGCACATGAAGGCGAGCATGATGGAGGCATTGAACAGATTCAGACCGGTCGCAATGCCGAACATGTCCTGCAGCCAGGGAGCCAGAATAATCATGCCGATAAAGCCGATGACGACCGACGGAAGCGCCGCCATGAGTTCAATCAGCGGCTTCACAATGCGGGTGAGCGCCGGAGGCATGCCTGCATGAATAGCGCAGGCTGTCAGAACACCGAACGGCACCGCAATCAGCGTCGTCAGCGCAGCACAGGCCAAAGAACCTGCAATCAGCGCCCCAATGCCGAAAACTGGCGGATCATCCGTCGGATACCACTCTGTTGAGAAAAGAAAATCTTTGAGGGAGACGTGAGCAAAGATCGGCAGCGCCTGGCTGAGGAGAAAGATGACGATAGCAGCCAACGCAAGAACGCTCACGCCGGCAGCGGCAGCAAGACCGCGGCGAAAGTTCACGTCAGCCTGAAGTTTGGCAGGCAGAGCCATAGTGAAGGAATCCGGATAGTCACACTGAAATCACAGAAGCTCGACGCCCTAAGCGCCGAGCTTCCCGAGGGCTAAAACCGTCTTACTTGGCGGCAACCGGCACGAAACCAGCCTTTTCAACGTCCTTTTGACCTTCAGCGGAGAGCATGAAATCAATCAGCTTCTTCGCCTCGGCCTTCACGTTGTCAGCCGTGAAGAGGTAAAGATCCCTGGCGATCGGCCAGGTCTTATCCTTGGCGGATTCAATGCCCGGCTTCACGTTGTTCATCGTGAGCGGGTGCGTCTGCTTATCCATGTAACCGACGCCGATGTAGCCGATAGCATTCGGGTTCTGAGCAATGGCCTGCACGACACCGCCGTTCGAAGCCTGAATCAGAGCGCGGGGCGACACACGGGTCTTGCCCATCACCAATTCCTGGAAGCACTCAAAGGTGCCGGAAGAAGAGTCGCGGCCAACCACAACGATCGGAGCCTTGGCACCGCCGACTTCATCCCAGGAACGGATCTTGCCAGCGAAGATGTCCTTGAGCTGAGCCATCGTCAGGCCCTTGACGGCATTGTTCGGATTGACGACCGGAATGATGGCGTCATGGGCAACCGTGTAACGCACGGTCTTGATGTTGTGATCGGCGAAGTCCTTGACTTCCTTATCCTTCATGTCGCGCGAAGCCATCGCAACGTCGGTCATGCCGTCGCACAGCGCCTTAATGCCGTTGCCCGATCCGGTACCAGAGATCGTCACGGTGATGTTCGGATTGGCCTTCATGAAGCCCTCCGCCGTGAGCTGCATAGCGGGCAGAACCGTCGTCGAGCCGTTAACTGTAACGGTTTCCGCGTGAACGGCGGCGGCAGCGGCAAAACCAGCGAGAGCGCCGAGAACGGCAATCATGTTTTTAGTCATTTCCAACTTCCAACTTCTAGAGATGTATTCGGTGTGCGTTTTCTTTTCCGCACGGGTCGAAGTATGAAAGTCGGCTTTGACTCAGCCGTGAATCTCTTATGAATATTGTGTGACAGCGAAGAATGTCCGTCATCAAAACGTCACATACCGCCTAACTGCAGCCGCCTGCTGCTAAGCCCGTCTCCCCGCATTGCCCGTCAATGTTCTGTTAGTGCTTAAGCTGCGGGCCGGCGACATGTCTAGACATGTCAAGAGGACGGGTTTTGCTGCCCGTTTTCATTCCTGAAACCCTGGAAACGCTGAGGTGTGCGGGTATTCAGACAACAAAAAAGGCCATCTTGCGATGACCTCATTTTGGTTTTCTGGTCGGCGGCGGGATTCATATATGCCTGTTACAGAGGTAAATTAAAAGACCATATCAAATAATGGGAGCTTCTATGGGAGCATCCGCCAAGTGCTTACTTGATATTAGTGGACACTAAGGCGTCGTGAACTGCGGCGTTTCTAAGAAGTAGGCTGCGACCTTCTTCGATAAGTCCGACGCTTTCTCTGAGAAGTTTTTCGCATCGGGCAACTGCTGCCTGCTCAGCGTTACAGGCAGCGGCGCTGGCTTTTCGCAGACGACTTTCATATGCCCTGCGCATCCTGTCAGTATCACTGCGAATACGCTCAATGTCAACAGCAGCAGCAACGACTTGATCCACTGCGGAAACCAGTTTTGCATAATCTTTTCTCCCCTGCTCAGCACGCGCTACGGCGGCTTCGAGCTGATACGACTTGAGAGCCGCATCCCCGCGCGCAGAAGCCAGCTGATAGCCCGCCGCAAACACCACGAATACAAGAATCGTGACAGCGGCATATTTCAACCAATTTGTCATTTAAGAGCATCCCATCATGACTTCACTGCTTGGGCAATTTGAATTAAATAGTTGATAAGCGCCACAAGCCCCGCAACACCAATCACAGCCGTAGCGAAGCCGCTCGCGAAACCTTTCCAGAACGTGATCGTTTTATCGAGTTTCATCAGTTGCTCTTTGGATTTCATGTAAAATATTCCTAAGTCTCTTGTTTAAGATGCAAAAAGCCGCACGGAAGGCGATCCGCGCGGCTTTTCTTTTAGGTGCTCATAGGGCGCTATGAGCAAATTGAATAAATACCTATTTAGGGTTATACAAAGTACATCTTGACGTTTATTGTCGGATGTGCCAGCCCTTGATTGGATTGGCATAGCAGGTGTGATGCTTCCGCCCCGATTCATAAGAGCTGAAAAGCTTCCAGCCGAGCGAAACTCGCACGCAGCACGGACGCCCCAACAAGCGATAGTGCCTTACGTAATACCAATGGAAGGCAACAAGCTTCGAGCCTCGGTATACGCGCCGATAGCACGTGCCGCTAATACCGCTCTGATCGAGGCCATCGTTCCAGATGCCCTGCATCACCGTCACAAGGGTTGTCCGGCGTCTGGAACCACCACAACCACCGAGGCAAATAGCCGTTTTCTTGCACAAAAAAAGGGAGAACCGGTGCTACCACTCTCCCTACGATTGCCATCAGCAGATCCAGCGGTATTCGTACCGCCCACTTGAGTACACAACTAAGCATCAGTACCCCCGCAAGAAGTATTCGCGCTCTTCGCGTCGGCGCTTGACTAGTCCGGCAAGCTCTTTGCCGCCCGCTTTCGTCCAGTCCAAAAACTCGTCGGCGGCGCCCTCCTCATCTCCTTCATTCAGCTTGCGCAGAAGCTTTGACATCGAAACGGCCCGAACGCCGACATTGAAGGCGAGCGACATCAGCGCGATAAACTGCCCGCTCGTGACTGGCACATTGACGTATGACATCAGCCGGCTTTGCACGTCTTGCAGATCAGAAGCCAAGACGTGACGCGCATTTTCCATATCGATTTGGTCGTCTGGATGAACGCCGCCGGTGTGGCCGTAGCCAATCGTCCATACACCCGCAGGGCACAGATAAGCCTTGCTGCGAAAACCCTCATGCTCAATCACGAGAGACGCGGCAAGATCAGGGGGATACTCCCCAAAGTTCTTTTTCATTTTTTGTCCTTATGGTCGTCTTGGGGGTTGTCATTCAGACCAATGCCATCGAGCTTCGAGTCGACGGCGTTTTCAAGACGCTTTTCGAGCGTCACAAAGATCTTTCGCAGTGCTGGCGGCAAAGCATCTCCGTATCCGGCCTTTTCTACGTTTTCAATGATTGAGCCGAATTCGCCGCATGCATAAGCGCAGAGCGTGACGCTCTGGAAGACCGGCATGTCGTGCAAGATGTACCAAAAAGACACATCGAGACCGTGAGCAAGAATGATGATTGCGAAAGCAAGCCCCTTCTTAACCATCCCAAAACTCAGACGCTGAGAAGACCACGTGCCGGTCTTAATGGCCGCCCATATGCCCGTGATTAAGTCGGCGATTACGAAGATGAGGAACCACCAGACGAGAGGAGCCACTGACTGCAAGGTGGCGCCATAAATAAGCCCGATCCACCCGCCGAGAATAGTCAACGCCCCCTCAACCGTTTTCGGCAGGAGATCGTGAATCATCGTGTCACCCGATCAGGTGGGCGATATAGAAGCCTGTAACGCCTCCTACGAGCGTCATGACGCCGGTGACGCATCCCCAAAAGACACGGCATTCGCGCCGCGTCTTCGTATCGAGCAGGGCCTTCTGGGCTTCCACCTTGGTGATGAGATCGTCCGTCACTTCCTCGACCTTGACGCCGAGCTTGTCGAGCCATTCCTTCACTTCGCCTTTCGTCATGTCATACACCTTTTCCTTTAGCGCCTCTTTCAGCGCCCTAACAATCAAATCCCACATATGAAAAAACCGCCCAAAGGCGGTGTGATAAAGTTACGGGCACGTACCCTGCTCACGACCGATTCGGAAGACGTGAGCCATTTTTGTGCCCATATCAAATATGTATCAATATATTACCCCCCCCCGTTTCTGAGCAGCATAGAACTGCAGAAGTAGCCGTTGTCTTCCCTGTATACAACACGGCACGCTACCTTCGGGAATGTCTTGACTCCATCCTCACCCAGAGCTACAAGAATTTCGTCGTTTTTGCTGTAGACGACGGCTCCACCGATACCTCGGGTCAGATTCTTGATGAATATGCCGCAAAGGACCAACGAATCGTTACCTTCCACAAAAAGAACGGTGGCGTGTCCTCCGCCAGAAACGTTGCGCTCGACGCCATAGAGAATGAAGGCTCATTCGATTACATCGCTTTCGTTGATAGCGATGATCTTGTTAACGAGAACTTCTTTGAGCTGTACGTAACGCACCTATCCGCAAACAGCGCAGACTATGCTGTATGCGGCTGGGAGCCTTTTGATAAAAAAGGGCTTATTCGGGGAGGTCGCAAACTGGATCACCTACCTCCGAGGGTCATTGACCGAGACGGCGCGTTTCATCACGCCTATGGCACGGGCGACTGGGATGGAATCAAAAGTTACGCCTTCTCGTATTTTCTTGCGAACCGATGCTTTTCCGCGGAGAGCATCAAAGGCGAGCGCTTTGACGTATCGATGCCCAAAAGCGAAGACCAGGATTTCCTAATTCGCGCATTGCTTCACGTCAAAAAAGGCGTCGTCATCAGTGATGTCGTCTACATGTACCGCATGAGAGCATCGTCCCTTTCGCACGATAAATCGCTTTGCGTTGATGACATGGAGCTTTTCGTAGCTCTGATGAAGAAGGCGAAATTGTATCCAGAATCCGCCAGAACGGGGCTTGAGCGTCGAGCGCTTGACTGTTGGTGGCAAGCGCTAAAACTCGCCATGTCGACAGGCACGTACAAAAAGAACAAAGCTAGATTCGTCGAGGCCTACAACTGCCTCAAGTCGTTCGAATACCACTCCGAATTACCGAAGAAACATCGGAAGCGCCTTTTCGTCTTTTCGCTCGGCGATCTTTTCCTAAAGCTGTACTTCTCGGTTCGATACAACAAAAACAAGGATGACGAACTAAGAAACGCCTTTGAGTAATTGAAGAAGCCCTGAGTCCCCCGTGCTTCTTCACATTCAGCCGCATCAATCCATGACCTTGAGAATCTTTGGCTCAGAGGGCCACTTCACGTCGCTCGGGAAGCCCTCCTGCTGAGGCACGTCGCGGAGCGCCTGCCGGTAGGCGGCGACGGCGGCGCGGTCTTCGTCCGAGATTGGGTAGTCAGAAGCCATGAGGAAATCCGTCGCCGCGATGAGCGAGTCACGCTGGGCGCGCACCTGCTCCTCCGCTTCGGCGAGCTTCTCCGCCTCGGTCTTCTCCGGGATTTTCTCCACCGCCCACGACAGGTCCTCTCCGCGAGAGACACGGTATTCAGTCGACCCATCTGTCAGCGTCTGGAACAAATTCCGCAGCTCGTTGCATCGTTCGGTCTGCGATTCGTGTGAAACGACGCCGCACGCCACGCACTCGGCGGCGGTCGTCGGCTTCTTTTCGGCGGTCCATCCCTTGCGATCGTCATTGAGCTTGTAGAAGAAGTTCGCCGTATCTTCCGGCGCGGCAATGTCTACGCAGTGATCAGGCAATTCCACGCCTTCAAGTTCTTGAACAACAGTCATGTCTTCAAAATATCCATCTTCGTCAACCGACGGAATTTGCTTAAAAATTGAAGCCATGAATAACTCCTTAAAGAAAATAGCGGCAATCCTGCCAAAAGAAAAAAGATTTACCGTGACGGATAGCCACGGACTATGCCTACGGGTCTACCCGTCGGGCATCAAAAGCTGGTACTTGCGTCTGTCTTATGCAGGACGCGTTACCGACATCGCTCTTGGTCGATGGCCGGAAGTGACGCTTAAACAAGCGCGTCAAGAAGCTCGAAAGAGACGAAAAGCGCTCGGGCTTGAACCTCCGCGAGGCTATGTACTCGCAGACGCCTTCAAGCTTTGGTGCAATCTCAAGCGAGGCCGGATCGTCTCTTACACAGACGAAAAGCGGCGACTGGAGCGATACATCATCAGGCCAATAGGCGGCCGCCAAATCGACGAAATCACCGCGCCTCTCGTTATTCACACTGTCAAAAGCATTGAGGCGGCAGGCCATCAAGCAACACTCAAGCGCGTGCTTATGCGCACTCGCGAAATACTTGACCTCGCCGTGTGCCCCGGATACATCCAGCACAACCCTATCGATCGAGTAAGCCGCGTCTTTGCGGCGCCCATCGTTAAACCTATGCCGGCACCGCCGTGGCGCGAACTCCCGCTCGTCATGGAGACGATGAAGGACGCTCCCGCACGCATGCGCGTGCTCTTTCTTTTCTCACTCTGCTCGATGCTTCGACCAGGCGAAAACGCAAAGCTTCGCAAGTCGTGGATCGAGGCGGACGTGCTCACGATCCCAGCTGTTGAGATGAAAAAAGGTCGCGCTCATCGCGTGCCGATCACGGCTTTCATGCAAACGCTCATTAACGCAGAACAGAGGCTCTCTCCGCACCCGCGCTCAGATTTCATCTTTGCAGCCAAGCAGACTGGTAAGCACGTCAGCGCGCAAGCTCTAGCGAAGCATCTGCACTCAACAGACCTTTCCGGAAAGCTTGTAGCGCACGGTCTGCGCTCAATCGCGCGTTCATGGCTCGCTGACCACGAAACGCCCTTTGAGGTCGCAGAAGCGTGCCTTTCGCACGTCTCAGGAACAGCCGTATCGCGCGCATATCAGCGCAGTGACTACTTGGCCGCAAGGACGCCTGTAATGACGCGTTGGAGCGCTTTCATCGAGGACTGTGCCCGAAAAGCCTGTCTAGTCGACGAGATCCTTGATCCTGCAAAGCACTAGAGCCGATCTAATCGATCGAGAAGCATGTGCCTAGCCCTATGTTCTACAGCTATAAAACGCAGGTCTAGAAACGTGCTTTTGATGACCGAATATCACGGGTGAATTTACAGCTGTGGAAGAACAAAATACTGTTACAGGGGCGTTTTATGTAATTAAAGGCGGCCAACCATCTAAAAGTGGAAATCATTCTTCTGGACAACGTATCCAACTTGAAGCGACAAGAAGTGCAGCTATTTTTGGATCAGCATCTACAGTCCAACCTCCGAGCATCGCTTTGCTCGCATGCATCAAGATTTGATACATGGAAGGAGCGTCATCGACGGCGGTTGTACTCCACTAGATGAGCCGAAGACAGACGAGCTGCGAGAAGCGAGAAAACCAGTTTGTCGTCGTCGGTCGTTAGCGCCACCAGATTTTGTGGATCCTTGAATGCTTTTGACATAAAAGGATCCATCGATATCAGCGGCTTGATAGTCATCTTGCCCAATTTGTCCCGTGATATTCGGTCTGCCCGAATATCAGCGGAACATTTACTGAGCACGGTAATACTTCAGGGATGCAATGCACTGGAGCATTTACTGGGGAAGCACGCATAGGCTTGACATCTAATCAAGGTGGCGCTTGGGACGGAGGACGCGTGACGCTGAATTCTTCGCGTTCTTCGGCAGTGTACGGCGCGTCGTCTACTGTTCAGCCGCCGAGCATGGCGTTACTTGCGTGCATTAAGACTTGATACAGGGGAGCAAGGCCATAGATGGAGGTTGAACGGTTGTACTGTTGCCGTAGATTTCGTTAGAACAAGAAGCGTCAAATTCCAAACGATAATTTGAACCATTGGCATGACCGGCATAAGCTGTATCACCTACAGAAACGGGCTTGAGCGCCCCATTTTGTTCATAAAGTAAGCCGTGCCAAGGCGTAGGTAATTTATTGATTTGACCCGTTATATTCGGTAACCCAGCGGAATAGGTATTACCAACTGATCCGGTCGAGGTCGTGCCCTCGATAAAGCGCCCGCTCAAGTTGGGCAAAGTGAACGTCGTTGATCCGTTGCCAGAGCCAAAGTTTGTACCAATAGCCGCGAACAAATTGGCATAAGTGGTGCGACTGACATTTGCGCCATTACACAAAAGCCATCCATCCGGGATCGACTTGACGCCGAAGAACATGACGGCGCCGGCGGGCACTCCGGTAGAAGCGCTCACCTTTTCATCTACGTACTGCTTTGTCGCGGGGTTTGCGTTGGCCGTCGGGGTCTGTACGGTCATCGTGCCCTGAACAGCCAACGCCCCCTTAATCGTGCCGCCGGAAAGTCCCAAGGCAGCAATATTCGCGAGCGCCTGCGCTTGCTGAGCGGCAGTCAGCGTCTGAGGCGTTAGCAGCACAACCTCATCTTTAAGCGCCAGTTTGGAGAAAAGCTGCTGCTTGAAGTAGGTCAGGCCAGCTAGATCGAGAAATGAAGCCATGAGACTTTTCTCCTAGTGATTAAGCAAAGAGAGCATCAATGTCGGCGGTGGCAACTGCCGTGACGGAGAACGAACCGCCGAGAGGATCCCACGTAGGCGTATCGCCGCTGGTGCGAGCGACGTTCGTGCCTGCGGGGTATGTCTGACCGTCGAGTTCAAACGCTGCTTCGACGTTGTACGTGTCGCCGACAGCCGCATCAGCCGGAAGATCAATGTTCACGCCCTTGGAGTTGATCGGGAGAGCACTGCCATTGACGCTCACGGCTTCAATAACGTTTGCCTGAGCACCAGCCGCAACGCCATCAAGCTTCGCAAAGTCAGCCTTAGACATCAGGCCGTCAGCAGTAGCAGAAGCAAGGCCGTAGGTCGTGTCCTGAGCCGGAATGCCGAGAGCGGTAATGTCTGCTTTCGTGACAGCCGTAGCGGTCGAAACGGCGCCGGTTTCAGTGACGGTGATCTTGTACAGAGCGGCATCTTCATGAGCCGTATAGGTTGCAGGCTCATAGACGACAACTTCTGTACCGTTGATCTTGACGTTGCCGTTGGTCGTAGATTCTTCGACCTTCGTTGCGCCAGCGGCAATACCGGCAAGCTTGGCGAAATCGGCCTTAGACATAAGACCGTCGGCGGTTTCGGTCGCGAGGGAATAGACCGTGTCCGGAACCGTGATGGTGCCGAGAACGGCGCCCGAAATGGCGCTGAGCGTTACCACCTTGCCGGCAATGGAGATGCCGCCCGCGGAGACGGCCTTGATTTTGGAGTCGTAGTGAGAAAGACCGGCAAGGTCAAGAAACTGTGTGGCCATAATTTTCTAATTCCTGGTCGTTAAAAAAGGTTGTCAATAAGATTGGTTTGGATTGCGGTGGGCTTATCGGATTTGATCTTTACGATCTCCTCCGCGTTTTTGTCGACGCCCGCATCCGTTTGATTGAGTCGCTTTGCCGTGATGAGATCGCCGGGCTGCCAGTTAACGGGGTCGTAGGTGTCCTCGGGCACCTCCTCGTCCGTCACTGCCAATACCTGCGCTCGCACTGCGGGCGTGGCGGCTTTGGTTGAAAGGCGCTTTAAGCTCCGCCTTTCAGGAGCAGAAATGGTCCGAATGACGTTCACATTGCTTCTCTCCTCTCTTAGTTAAAGACTGAGTCAATTTCTTCTTCTGTCATTGGCGTGAACGATGAGGCCGCGTCTTCGGCGCGTTTTGCGGCATCTTCTGCATCCGTGGCGGATTGGGCCGCGGCTTCTTCTGATTTGCCGGCGTTCGTTTCGGAAGTCTTAGCGGCGTCCTCACTGGATTGGGCAGCCTCCGCGGATTTCTCTGCCGCAGAAGCGGCGCTAGTGGCGGTTGTGGCCGATGTTTCTGCGCCTGAGGCACTTGCTTTGGCCTGCTCGGCATACCATTTAGCGGAATATTCGTATCCATCAACGGTGTAATCGAGCGGCGCTGTTGGGTCGTCTGGGTCTTCCGTCCCGGTAGTCCACGTTGCCCACTTTTTCGCTAGGTCGGCGTTTGCAGACGACTGACTAGCGCTAGATGCTGAATCCTGTGCAGACGTTTTGGCATTGTTTGCTTGAGTGGTGGCCTCGTCTTTCAAAGTCGTCATGACTTCAATGGCCGCCTCGGCATCTACAACCGCCTGCTGCGCAATTTGTTTTGCCTCGCTCGCGGTAGTTTGTGCATCGCTCGCAACGTTTACTGCGTGATTCGCTGCATCAAGCGCTGAACCGGCGGTAGTGACCGCATCGGTTGATAACTCAAGAGCTGAATCTGCCGTGGTAACCGCGGCGTCGGCGGTCTTTATGGCTGTTTCGCTGTTTGCCTTCGCCTCGTTCGCCGTTGATACCGCCGTTGCCGAATTTGACTCGGCATTGGTGATTCGCTCATTCCACGAATTCACTACGGTGGTCAAAGAGGTCACCTGACTCAGAGCTGAATTGGCTGTATTAACTGCCGCTGAGGCCGCAGACTGCGCAGAGTCAGCGGTGGTGAGCGCCTGATTGGCAATTCTTAGTGCTTCTTCGGTATTTGCGACGATCTGGTACGTGTACTCTCCGACCTCGTTAATCGCATCTTCGGTCTGAGTCAGGACGCTTTGACCGTCGATTGTCCCGACAGAGTTCCGAACGTAATGGAACTGGAACTTTTTCGTATCAGCAGAGGCCATTTGCGCCCTCTAGGAAAATTGGTAATAAAAAAGGCCGATTTCTCGGCCTGTTTGAATCTTTTTTGTTTAGTGAGATTCCATCACACACCCATTCTGGTTATACGGCCAGCGCCGGCTCGCATTCTCATACTCGCGGGACCATGAATATCACCGGCAAAATTTTGGGATGCAACGAAGAAGATGCCTATCCGGGTGCCGAAGGGGCGTTTTACCGAGACGGGATGTCGTCTGGCGGCAAGGGCGGGTTTCATGACTACAACATCTCTTTTGATGCGTCGCGTACTTGGACCGGATCAACCAACTCAACGGGGTCGCATACGCACTCGTTGTCCCTCGATGCAACAGGGGGAGGCAAGGGGCATACGCACTCTCTTACGGGAGAATCGCACAGCCACAAGATCAGCCTGCCTCTCCCTCCCTTTTTTAAGCTGGCCTTCTTTGTAAAGCTCCCCGAATGATTACTCGGGCAACTTCACGAAATATGCGAGTTTGAAAAACGGCGGCAGCGGAAGATCAATTGCATGTGAGTGTGAGGCGCCATCAAGCGAATGGGAGTGCCCTTTGCCGCCACCGGTATTGTTTAGCGACATCGTGTGTGAGTGCGATCCTGCCGAACTGGTTGAACCTTTCCAACTTCTAGCGGCGCTAAAAGAGCATTTGAACGAAGCATTTTCTGAGTCTCGGTTGTCACTGTTTGGGCATGTTCCGTTTGAATAAAACGCGCCTTCGACGTAACTGATTTTGTGATCGTCAACGGGGAAGGAACCAGTGATATCCATGCTTCCGCGCGTATGCGAATGGTCTCCAGCTGAGTTCGTTGAGCCGCTGTGGGTGTGTGATGGAATCTGATCAATCGAGAGAATCGTTTCACCGACCGTACCGGCAATTTTCGCCTCAGCTGTAGTGACGGTTTGGGAGCCTCCAGTTGCGCCGGACTCATCTACGGTTGACGGCAAAATGAACTTGCCTACGAGATTCGGAACGGTACCGCCCAAGCCATCATCACCACCGTCACACAGTACATAGCGCTCATCCGCAACGCTCTCGCCCCAAGGAATCAAGCGGCGCCCATCAGAACCGCCAAGCTTGCAGTTGTAGAAGGGCGTGATCTGCCCCGCGATGACGCTGGGAGCATCCATGTTTTTCCACACGGTTTTATCACTGCCGGGTGCTACTGCGGTGGTGCTGGGCCCATTGGCTACAAGGCACCTAAACTTTTGAGAACCCTGAAAAACTTCGTTGCCGGGCTCATAGTCAAGCACAGCAGAGTATTTCATGATTCCGCCCTGCTGATACCAAAGCGAAAACGCCGACAACAGCTTCAGAACGCCGTTGAAATCTGCACGCTTTGGAGGAATGCCGCCTTCGCCCAAAGGCAGCTGAGTCACCATCTGCCAACCTTTTTCTTGAGAAAAGCGGCCGGTGCCCGCCTCTTGCGCTAGGCGCGGCGGAATCACTGCTTCATCGTCACCCAGCTCTGCGGCCAAAATCGAATAAAGCATGTACGGCGGGTAATTCGTAGCCATTTCTTAGCCTTTTCAAATACGAAAACCCCGCCAACATCGCTGTCAGCGGGGTTCAATGATTGTTTTTTGTGGAGTTGCTTATTTATCAGCTAGCTCTTGCTTTTATCCTATTGCGATGTTTCGACCGGGATTGAAAACGCCCTGATTGAAGGGCAAGAGCCCGCTTCCGTCAAAGCCAAAAATTGACTCATCGGGATAGATCACGAGCAGGTTTGTCATCACGCCGGCTGGACGATTAAGAAGTCCATACTGAGACAAGATCTGTGCTTGCAGGTCAGAAATCGCACCAATGATGACGATGCTGTTGATGCTCATGTCTTGGTAGTCGACGACAAAAACTACCGTATCAGTAAGCATCGAAAGAAGCTGATTTGCCGCATCGGCGGTGGCGTTCGCAATGTTGCAAAGCGCTCGATAAAAGATCAGGAATCGATAGTAGTCATCGTCAAAGCGAACGTATTCGCCATTCACTTTGATGTATCGATCTACGCCTACGCGCTTACCCCACCAATCCAAAAAAACGCCGTAGGCGGTCTGCGGATCTGCAATTGCTTGATGAAACTTGTCGACGTCCTTCGTCGCGTCAATCCCATCCCGCACTGCCAGAGCTAAGTTTTGAAACTGTTGGGAGTGGGAGTATTGGGATTGGATGGCGGCAGAAGCAAGCGAGCTCACATCGGCCATCGCGTCGACGTCTGCTACATCTTCAAAGTTCTGCCACGTTTCAACATCTGCCATAGCCTCACTCCGTAGCGAAAACAAGCGAGATCGTATCCGCCGAGATCGATGGTTCGATGTTGGCAGGGATCTCTACAAACGTCCCTTTTTCCCCTGTACCCAAGCCGATAACGACGTCCCTTAACGGTGTATCCGTTGCTTTTTGGACGATCGGATAAAACCGTGAGGCATAGGCCGTAGTGGCAAGCTTGATGCGCGGGTTTGTTCCTTCACCCAAAAAATCAGCGATGATTGCTTCTTTGACAGCTATCTGATCTTCATCTGACATGCCAGTTTCAAAGAAGGTCACTTGAACCATGAAGTCTTCTGACTCCGGACGTGTGATTTGATAGTTGTATTTGGCATCGAAGTGGTCCTTCGCCACATACCCGACCGAATAGTTGCCGGTCGTCCCGCACCCCAAATCCTTACTGCGGTAAATCGCTTCAGCTATATCGCCATCTTCGCCGCCGACAATGCAGATTGCGATCGAATGGGGATCGATCCGGATGCCGTACTTGGTCTGATACTCGTTCGTGAAGTTTTCTAGAACCACACAGTCAAGCACGCCGTCAACGCTTGAAAGCTTTGCCTGAATCGCTTCTAGCGAGCCCAGAGCGTTGATTGCGTAGCTCTGCATGATGCGATTCATGTATTCCCCGTCCGGCTCTTTCAAGCGTCCTGTGGCGCCGGAGTCGGGGTTCGTGATCGAATCCCAGCCGGCCACAATAGTCACGATTTTCGTAACGGAGTCCGGCAAAACCTCAATCTCGCCATGCTCAACGCTTGAGAAAGTCGTTTGAACCGTCCCCGTTTCGCCGATCGATGCGCCGCCCGCAGCCGAATGTCTGAATTGATTGCCCAAAGAGTCCTGCACAATCGCTCCGTAGGGAATCGTCGTTCCCTTAAGACCCGTACAAATACAAGTCACGATCGTCGGCTCGGAAAGTTTGCGCTCAACGCCATAAAGCGAACCGAGCGCATCTAAAAAAGCTCCGCGGCTGGTGCTGAGCGAGGACATGGCTGCCAAAAAGGCGATTTCAGAATTCTTCGCCTGAACCTCCGCGGCAATGATGTCTACCACCTGCCCCATTGGAGAGGTCGCATCTGTATCGAGGACAGGCTGCGACGGATCTGTGCGAAAAGCCTCTTGTACTGAGGCCGCAAGATCTGTTCGAACATCTTGCGTTTCGGGGATGACAACGCCTTTGTTGCTATCGAAGTTCAGCTCGGCCATAGTCACCGTCCGTAGTAATGATGTTGATGGAGCCTGTGAGGCGCCTTGTGTCCTGATCGATTTCAAGCTCGATCGATTCAACCGATTCGACGCCCGGCACGGCCTCTGCCGCTTCGCGCAGTCTTGAAGCTACGACCGCCCTTTGAATGGGCTTGCCGAGCTGATCAGTAAACCAATCGATGCCGCGTTCGCTTTCAAAGTAGAGATCGTTTGTGAAGCATCGGCAGTCATTCGCTACGGCCTGACAGATCGCTGCGGTACTTTGACACATGACGATCTGCCCTGCGCTATCAATCTGAAACTCCCAGCTGTCTGTGAGCCTCGGTGTGTATGCCGTGTGCGTCATTTGTTTCTCTTCGTCTATTGAGGCGTCCCTGTCGTTCCGGAACCGCCCTGTACGCCACCGTGAACATGGCCTTGCAGACTGATTCCGCCCGCCTGCACATCGCCCGTGGTTTTCATGCTTCCGTCGACGGTAGCGCCAGAGCCGCCGCTTACAGCAAGACCGCCCGTGCCCGTAATTTGGCCAACAACCATCAGCGTTTTTTCAATCTTCGTATCGCCGGTGATCGTCACTTTGGGGCTGTCTATTTTCGTTGAGCCAGAAGCGTTTATCGTCGCCGTCTCGGTATTCACCGTCGCAGCACTCGAAGCATTGACAACGATGTTCTCGCAGTCAATGGTGATTTGGGGGCTTTCGACGTGCTCGGATTTCGGTGCCACGATGTGCAAAGTGCCGTCGTCTTCGATATGAATGAAGGTTTTCGGCGCCGAACCCCAAAAGCCACCAAGGAAAAATCCATCGGAAATATCGAAGCATCGGAAAGACCCCGGCTGTACCGGTTCGTTTCCGCCCGAAAGCACGCTTACATCCTGCTGAGCAAAGACTGCAAGACCGATATCGCCGGGCTTGGGGTCGCAAATGATCGCCGCCGAGCCGTGTTGGTAGCGAAACCAACGCAACTTTGGGATGCTTACAGTCGGCAAGGCTGTTCCGTCCGCCGCGCGCATTTTCACGAGCGGCGTTGCGGACAGATATGCCGCGCCTCCGCCCTCGCCCGGGCGTTCGATTGTGTCTACGCGCACGGGGATGGCTGTATTGACCTTGTTCGTGATGATTGACCACACAAAGAAGTTCAATGCATTCAGTTCGCTCGATCCAGTGAAGTCGGTCGCGTTTTGAAGTCGTTCAGTCATCGAGCCACATGCCTTCGAAGGAGGTTAGCCAAGCTCCGGAATTGGGGGTGTTCGCAGAGAGTTCGTGTGACAAGCTCACGATCTTCCAAACGCCAGAAGCTGACGGCACGATTGACGAAACACGTACTGCCGCGCCAATCCGGAGATCTGGACGAAAGTAGCTGCTGACCTGTATGCCTGTGCCGGAAAAAGTCGGATAGCCAATCATGCCGGTATCAGCCGACACAACCGGAATTCCGCCCTCTGCTTGGCGCACCTTGCCTCTAGGCACAAGGGCAATTTGATCATCATCGATGATGAGATCAGCCCCTACAGCATCAGCAACGGCGCGCATTTTTGTGATCGGATCGCCCGTTATCACACAGTCTGAAAGCGTTGCGTCAACGCCCTCGTTTTTAAACGTCTTGCCGGTCTGACTCGCAAGCATTTGCAGCACCTCGCCAGCGGACTGCTGACCGGATACGGCATATTGCGGCGTTGGATCTAAGATCGGGTAGGCGCCGGTTTTTGCTTCCATTTTGAGCACCGGTGAGGATCCGTTTAAATCTGCATAAGCAGAGGTCACTTCGCCTTGAAAAATGGAAGAAAGGGTGCCGCCGCTCTCTCCCGCTTCAATCGCTAGAAGATTCCAACGGCGCCCAAGCGGACGGAAGCTCTGCACCGTAAGCTGAGCCATCACGTCAAGCGTCAGGCCGTAGATTTCAATCGCACACTGCGCGAAGTCGACGCCGCCAGTCTTAGAGATCGATACGTGAGTAGCGAAGCCCTCAAAGACCTTTTGGTTATTCATTCCCGACTTATCAAGAGTGACTGTGGTCCGAATGACCTTCTTGCTGAACGTCATGCTTGCCATTCTTCACCCTCAGAAAGATAGTAGAGCTTGAAACGCGCCCCCAGCTCGTCGTATCTCGGATGCTCCGAGCCGAGCGTATCTACGAAAACCAAGTGACCCGAAAAGTCGTTGGTTTTGAAGGCCGGCACGGGGATTCGGTTGTTGCACAACTGTTCAGAGAACACGTCAACCTGATCAATCGTGCCGGATGCATAAAGACCATTCCCCATCTGCCTCAACGTAATAACGCAGTTCTGACCGTCAAGAACGATCGAGAACTGCTGATGAGGAAGCGGAGTTAAAGGGACCTGTTGCATTTAACCTCCAGTGATGGCTCTATATGCAGCGTCAACACCGCCCGCCGAAAGGCTGCCTTGCGGTTGTTTTCGACCGACGTCAGCTTTACTTGCGCCGGAAGGATTCTTAGGAGCCCAAACGGCGGTTGCGCCGCCCACCTGCGCGCTGCGCACTTCTTGGAGCGTAAGTTCGATGATCAGCATGTTGCCGCCCGAAGAGGCCGAGCGCGTCACCGACAAACCGACAACCGTCATGCGCTCGCGCACTGAGGCAGGGGTTACGACGGTGAAAAGCTCGGTACTTCTCAGGGCGCGCTCAACGATTGCCAAAGCGGCCTGCTGTTTGGAGTAGTCGCCGGAGAAAAGCAAAGACACGCTGATCTGATTCGGCTGCGGCACCTTGTCATATGCATACAAGGCGCCGTTTTCCTGCGGTTCTGTAGGCACAGAAGCAGATGAATCGTCTGCGAAGTCATCGATCGAGTCGTAATCGCAGATCTTTTGTCCGCTTGCCGTGACTACAGCCCACGTTGCGTTGTTGGACTGCGCCATCTGTCACCCCTTCTGCACTACGCCAGTAGCGGCATTTGCGATCAGGTCCTTGCCTCTCATCATGGCGCGGTTGACGCCCTGACTCACAGCCTCGCCGACGGCCTTGGGATCAGCATCCGTTTGGATATGCGTTTCAACCGTCACGCGCAGGTTGTTTTTTACCTGCGGTTGGTTGTTCGCGTTTGCTGTAGAGGCTGCCAACGCTCCAGCCGGATACACGCCTGCCATTTCCGGAGACAACTGAATTGCCGAATTGGCCGAATTCGCCTGCAACATCTTGTTGATGTATTCGAAATCTTCGGCGGAATTCTGACCTCGCCCTGTAAAGAGCGATTTCATGTAATCCAGTTGCCGGTTAGACAGTTCGGCATTTCTTGGCGGCGGCGATTCAGGCTGACCAAACGCACGCCGCTCCTCCTCGTCCATCTGCCGATTCAAATACGCTTCATAGCGAGCATTGAAATCATCCTGATCGGCTTTCGGTTTTGCCCTCTTCGTTTTGGCCTGTTGCTTCGGCTCCTCTTTCTTTTCGTCATCGTCACCGAAGCCGAAGAAAGATTTCACTTTGCCCACGGCCTTATCGGCCATGCCCTTAGCTGTATCAGCAACCTTGCCAAAGTCGATGTCAAAGATTGACGCGATGGCATCTTTGATAGGCGTGATGAAGATGGCTAGAAACGACTCGTACAGGTGCTTAGCAAAAGCGTCGAATCCGCCGCTGATGGCGCTGGGAAGACCCGTGAAAAACTTCTCGACGCCATCCATCACCTTTACGAGCATCTTGAAAGGCGCCGCGATGAAGCTTCCGATCATGGAAGCTCCAATCTTCATGCCTTCCCAAAACTCTTTTGCGGCCTTGGTCAGCCCCTCGAAATTAATCAGATTGGCGAACCCTGAAACGACTGCTTTGACTTCTTGCCAACCAGCTTTGAATTCATTAGCTATGTGCTCGGGAATTTCTCCCAAAGCGACAATCCGCTTTCTCAGGTTATCGATCTGCTTGTCGCTGAGGCCTATCCAAGACAAAAATTTGCCAATAAGGCTGTTGCCGCCGCGCAAGAAGGCAAAGAGATCGTCCAGCGCAAGCCCGAGAGCAACCACTGCGGCGATTGTTGCACCGACGGGGTTCATTGCAACGATGGCGTTGAACCCCTTCATAACCGGCATGCCGCCCTTGACGACGCTCATCAGGACGGTAAACGCCTTGGATGCCCCCAACACACTCTTGAGGTACGATGCGCCGAAAACCGCCGCGACCATGCCGCCCAAGAGCTTGATGCCCTTGGAGTGCTCACTTAAGAACTTCACCCCATCCGACAGCGCTTTCAAGACTTTTGTCATGACGGGCATGACAACGGTCATGAGGATACCGCCCAATGATGAAGCTTGATTCGTGAACCACTTCCACTGCCGGTTAAATTCACGGGCTATCTTGACCTGTTCATCGGTCATTGCCACGCCTTCAAATGCTTTGGCAGCATCTTTGGCGGAATCGCGATACTTCAAAAAGACCGCGGCACTGTCTGCCGACAAGCCTTGAGTCTTTAAAAACCACTCGGCCTGTCGCTGATTGAGGCCCTTGATATGCTCGCCCATGCGAAAGAACTCTTCCTCGCCCTTTCCGGTCGTAAGAATGAAGTTCTCTAAGGCGCCCTTGAAGGCCTCCTGACTGCCGCCAGCATCCTCATTTGCCTTTGCCCAGGCGTCAATCTTCTGGGCTGACATACCCAAACGATCGGACAGCTTAGCTAGAGCGTCACCGCCCTGCGAAAACTGCTGAAAGAGCTTTTGCCCGGCGAAGGCCGCTAACAGCGGACCGCCTAAGCTTTTGAGGATGTTTGTAACGCCGGACGCCTTGGCGCCGATCGTATCCATAGCTCTAGAGACAGTAAGGGCAGCCTTCTGCCCTGCCGTCCCGATTTCCATGATGCGGTCGGCCACATCGTCCGATGCCCTGCCGACAACAATGCTCGTCTTCGACGCCGTCGCGGCAATCCGGTCGATTGAATCGCTTGAGTTTTCGGCAGTAGCGGAAACGCGCTCGATAGCCGCTGAAACAGACCGTAATCCGGCCTGCATTTCAGCGACATCCAGACCGATGCGGATCATCAAATTTTCAAGAATTCCGTCGGCCATTTTCTTCCCCTAGCATCTGTGCCAGCCAATTGTGATAGTTCTCAATGAGTAAACATTCGTCAAGATTGGCCGCATCTTCGAAGGTGAGCGTTGTCTTAAGTTCCGCAAGCGTTGCCAGCCGAGCGGTAATGATTCGTCCGCACATCGGAGGCATGTTGGCGAAACTCGCCGTTGCTTTTACTGCACGACAGGCTGCTGCGAAGCCGGCCCCTCTGGGGAGCTTGACTTCGCGGCGGCCAGCAAAAAACCAAAGTTCGCTTTCAGCGCCTCCAGCCGCAGACGAATGAGCGTTGTCGGGAGCTGCACCATTTGAATCATTGGCGTGATGTTTTTGCGCACGCCCTCGATGTCAATAAGGCAGCAGTCAAGCAGCTCATCCAAGAGCGGCTTGGCATCCTCGTACTTAACCTTGCAAAGCGCAGCCAACAAGTCACCAAAATCGCGCTTGTTCTGAAGCTGAACCACTTCTGCGCCCAAGAGCAGACCGGCGCGGATCATCCACGCCTCGGCCGAAAAGGCGCCCATCTTACGAATGACAAACTTGAGCGTTCGCGTCTTCCCTTCGAAGTCGACGCCATCCTCAAGCTCAATCTTGACCTCATCATCCATTTACGCCACCTCCTGAAACTGCATCGTCCACGTGGTCGGCTGGAGCGTGCGGCCAAGTGCCGGAATGGTCGGACCGGAAACGAGCACGCCGCGGCGATAGACCACGGTCTTACCGAGTGCAGGCAGAACGACAGTCAGCGTCAGCGCATACGGCTTTTTGTTGTGCGCCATAGCGTCTCGGATCGTTTCAAAAACTTCCAAACTTGGGGAGTTTGCTTCCAGCGTGATTGCAACCGGCTGAGGGTTGTAAATCACCCCCGCAACCAAGCGCCATCAACGCCCTGACGAGACTCAGTACGGTCAACAGGATCGGACGACATAACGGAGTCTGTAGAGAAGCCTTTAAGCTGTACGCCGCTCGGATAAAGAGTTTCACAAGCCAAAACCAGCTGCGCATTGGCGCTGGTTACGTCAAAATATTCGGCCATTTTTTGCGCCCATAAAAAAGGCCGCTCCTGATGCGGGGCGGCCGTGGGTTGGTTTTAGGTATTTGGTTAGAGGACGGCGGTGACAGGAATTTCCAGTCGCTGGACGCTTCCTGCATATCCGTAGTAGACGGATACGATCGGGCTTCCGCGCTGTACGCGCACATTGGCATCCGGCATCGCAACGCTGTACCAGTACCCATTTGTGTACAGACTGTTCGAAATGTCTGTTCCGACCTCTTGCAGAATCTGCGTTTTCTGTGACTGGCTGAGCTCCAGACCCGTATCAATTACGCCGTTTCTCAGGCCGGTTTCGATCGGATCCTGTAGCCATGCAGAAATAAACGCTTGGCCGACCGCGTTGTACGGGGCGCGATTGATTGACGTGAACCCGTCCATGCAAGAACGCTGGATCGCGTTGCGAAGCCAAATCGAGCCGTAAAGCGTGTCAATGAAGCCGTAATAATCACTCGTAAGCGCCCCCGTGTTCATGAAGGTGAAACGAGAGTTTCGGGTGGCGAAAATGCCGTAGTACGAGCATCGGACAGCTTCCAGAGCGTCCGCCTGCGTTTCGTCGGAGACGAGCGGCGTCAGTCCAGATGAACTCTTGGCAAACCAAGCCTTAATGCCCTGTTCGCGCTGCCAATCGATAGAAGCGCCGACGGCAAGCACAAAGGCCGCAAAGTCATAGTTGCCGTAAATGCAGACCGTGCAGTTAAATTCCTTGCCCATTAAAAAAGCCGGCTTGGTGCCGGCTTGCGTCAGGGTGTTGGTTGCCTTCTCATCTGTCGTCCAGTCGACGTAGACGTAGTCGTCGTCGATGTCTGCCCAAGCAGAGAATCCCTCGGCCTCGTCGGCCGACGTCTCCCACAAGGTCGTAAAGCCGACCCAATTACGCGTAACCGCGCCGACAGCTTCAAGCGCTTCGGTCTGCGTCTGAGCATCTGCACCCTGCGACAGGATCGCGCCTTGATCAATAGTAAGGCCGAGCATCGATGCCAAATCGGTACCTTCAATTGCGACCGTAGATGTGCCGACGATGGCCGATCCGACCGTTGCCCCGCCGACAGTCTCCGGCAGATCAATCGTCGCGACCTTGCCGACGGCAACCGTCGTGAATGTGAAGGTGTTGGTATTGCTGTCGTAGCTGCCAGTTACGCCATCAATCTTGTCAGCAATGATGGATGCCGCTTCGCTAAGGCTGGTGGCTGCGCTCAAATCGATGCCAGAGCCCGTAACAGTGGCGCCAGAAATAATCAGCGTCAGAGTGCCGTCGGTGACGGCCTTGAGTGCGGCAAGTGACGATTCGAGCTCCGCGCCGCGCACCCAAGCTGGCGCATCGGCTGCGACATAGCGCCCGATCACCAGCGTGTTAATTGACTTCTGCGAGTTATTTACGCCAGTGAAGTACTGCTGTGCAAAGATTGCCTCATCGGACTCGGCGCCGAAAAGTGCGCTTACGGCGGACGCGCTGGAAAACTCCATCGCGGGATGAGAGGACGGGAGCAAGGAGCTCTTGGTGAGCACCATGCCGTTAGTTTCAAGATCGGCACTGCCGCCGCTGATTACGCGCGGAGATACCGAGACAATGTGCGACGCAGGAATCGTCATCTATTTACTCCTTGGGAGGAAATTTCACGTCGACGTTTGCGATGTCGACACTGACAGAATTGAAAGACGGCTCCTGAACTTGGAGCACTTTCTTTAGCCCAAAGTGGAGCGTCAGACTCCATCGGGATACGTATTGGCCTGCGTCCATTACTGCCGTAAGGTTTTGCAAGCTATCGGCGTACTGAAGATCAAGCCCGAAGGACTTGAATAGCTGGACGCCATAAGATGAGCGGGCAAAAGCTTCGTAAGCCTGTGCCCGCTGTTGTGCTGAAATGAGGTCGGTTGAATAACAATCAACCTGTATGGCGATAGTGAAGTAAACGCTAAGCTTTACTGCTTCATCACCGGGATCGAACGATTCGATCGTTGTGCCGTTGCGTTCGGTTGTGATTGGCGTAAAGACGCAGAAATCGTCACCATCAGAAGGGAGCCCAACATTTTTTAAAAAGCCATTCAGCAAATGCAGTTTGTCGGTGTTGGGAAGCTTGGGCAGTGCATATGTGCTCAAAAATGCGCGCATAGCCCTCTCAATTTGGTCAACGGTCAGATCGTCCATGGTGTGGGTTCTCCTGTTCCGTCGCTTATCCAAATTTTTTGTCGCGTGGTCTGCATCTGCACTTGAAGGCAAACCCAGCCGGAAAGCGTGAAGTCCTCAATGACGGCATTTACCAGCCACAGGCATCCGCGCTCATCTTTGATGTAATCGCCAGTCTTAGATAGCGGACGAAACATTGACCATGCTTTCGTATCGGCGAATAGGTACATCTTTCGCAGGGTTGCAGCCATCGAGATATCCTCTACGCGCTGAACCACGTCCGAGCCGAGCGATTGGAGCTGAGCCTTTACCGGAACGCCGGCCGCAAAGATTTGAACGGGATTGCCTCGATCGTCCTCACCGTAATCGCCAACAGAGCGGTAAAGCGTCGCTGATATGTCTGGATGCACTGAGCTGATCGCGCCGCGCACGATGGAGTGAAGGTTCAAACCAGTCATATCGCACCATCAAATCAACCAAAGACCAGCGCAAACCACAAAAAATGCCAGCGCAGCTATGAGCAAAGCACACGAGTACACCAGCACTCTTCCGTGAAGGGGTAATTCCTTGTTTTGCATAGCATTAGACACATCAACTGTGATTCGTACTAAAATAGATTCCATCTGAAATGAACCTTCAGATATGCAAAAGCCCGCGGGGAGTGATGATCCTCGCGGGCTATCTTTTTGCTTGTTGTTCAGCTCATTCGAGCTTGTATGTGATTGCGTTCAGCAGTGATCCGGAAAGAACTAGCGGCTTGTCCGTATCAGAATTGCCGCCCTCGCCCTTTCGATCTCCTTTGAGCGCCTGATAAAGCGCCATCGTGAGCGAGGAGCGTTTGGGAAACTTCTGTTTGGAGGTGCCGCCTTTAACGATCGTTTCGCGGATATCTTCGGCTGCGACCATGCCCACTCGGATCAACGCAAGGTCAAAGTTGAACAGGTCGCGAGCTAAAGAGTTCTGCATGACGTCTTTCCATTTCTTCCGCTCTGCGGAGAAAGTTCCTCGTAGGAAAGGACGAGGCGGATTGACAAGCGACGAGCCCGGCGCGGGCGCCGATCCGCCCAAGACGCCAGCCAAATACCGAGACTGCTTCTCTGTTACGCGCTGAACCCAGCCGTATTCAACATATTTCGCATACTCGGCTACGTCGCTTTTGTCGTCGATGCCGACCAATACGCTCTTGGGCATTCGTTGTTCAAGTTTTTTTTGCAGACTCGCCAGGTTGCCTGACGCCTTGATCGATATCGTCATAAGTCATCCCCAAGGGTGGTACTGCTTTTGTCCGAACATTCGGCCGCCAAGGCGATATCGGGCTGTCATCATCCAGTATTGAGCGCCGCATCGCGTTTGCAGCCACCATTGCTCAGACGTTGAGTTGCCTTTAATGAGATCAAAGGACGTAGAAACAGAACCCTCGGACGCGCTCTGAACGCGACCGGTTTGCTGCATCGGTAAGGTGCTGAGCGTTGCTAAGTGACAGAGCGCGTAATAGAGCAGGTACTTCCGATCCTTAACCTCGGGCGGCTTGTATGGCGCGAAACTCGTCTGGTCTGTGTTTCCGACGATCGCGACTGCCTGATCCCACAGAACTTCTAAAAGAACATCGGAAATAACTTCCTCGGTCAGCCCTGGGTACCAGATGCGGAATTCGGCCACGTCCAAAACGACGGAAGCCATATCACACCTCCTGCACGGGCGCGGGTTCGATGCCGGGCACCGACTTGGGATCTACAGGGGATAGCCCCGTGCGCATTTCGCCGATTTCATCGCGACGGGCGCGGAATTCCTGCTGACTCTTTACTTCCATCAGTAAGGGCGGGAACGACGTGAACAGCTTGGACTTGCCGTGATTACGCTTGATGCATTCCCAATCCGCTCGGCTCATGCTTGTCAGGACAGCGTTGCCCTCACCGAGCAGAATGCCCTTTGACTTACCAGCGAGGCTCTGATTGATGCCGGGCAAGGTGATCGTCTTTGTGCCGCCGGTTCCGTTGTCCACATCGTCGAAAGTAATGCCGAGCTGAAGGCCACAGGCAATGTAGACCGTCTCGCCGCCGCTGGAGCCGCGAGCGCGCTTTACGGGCTCCTCGGTGGTGTCCGTAATGACGGGGGTGGTCTGAGCGGTCTGGGATTTCTTTTTCTGAGCCATGATGAAAATCCGTAACGAAAAAAAGGGAGGTCCCGAAAGACCTCCCTAAGTGGAGTTGAATGATTTTTTTGTCGCCGACGAGCGTTAGACGCCGAGCATGGTGGCAACGAGATTCGGACGACGAATAACGCAGCCGAAGGTCGATGCCGTGGCCTTCTGCTCCCAAGCAGAAAGCTTAGGAACGAGTCGGCCGAGCATATATGCGCGGCTGTAAGCCGTTTCGCCTGTCATATCGCCCAGAAGCTCAGGAACCGTGAGGTAAAGCATTTCACCGGAGATCGTGGAGAGCTCGGGGAGCTGAACAACCGTCAGAGCCGGGTAGTTACCCTTGAGAAGTTCAAGAGCCGACTTGCCAAAGTTATTCGGCTGAGTCAGATAGTTCAGCTGCTTGTTGCTGATGCCCAGAATCATCGGCGTATTGGCATCGATGAGGCCGCCGTTGCGGGCCATCAGCTCGCCAATAAGCTTGTTCACATCGTTGAAAACGAGCGTGGAAGCGTTGTTCGGATCGGCGTCGATCTTGGATTCCCAAGTCGTATTGCCGCCAATAGAGCGCGGCGTGATGGAGGCCGGAAGGTTCGGGTCGTTCAGCAGACCGTAAATCTCCATTCCCTTGACGCCGTACAGCTGGAAGGCATTTTCGGCACGAGCCATCACCTGAGCCGATGCGTACTGCTTGCGGGCTGCCAGATTGACTTTGGCGAGCGCGGCCTTGGAAACTTCCAAATCGCCATACTTAAGCGTCGTTTGATAGCGGAAGTTCTGGCGAACTGGATAGTTGTAGTTCACATCCACCGCAGTACCGTTGCCAAAATCGGCGTAGGGCGAAACCTGACCGGCGATTTCTTCAACCATAAAGGTCGCGAAATCATCTTCGAACTTGCCAATCTGGGTCTTCTCGAAGATCCGCCCGGCGTTCATGGCGCCAAAGAGCACCTCACACACGCGCGGATCGAGGTACGTTACCAAGAACGCAGGAATGCCGATGTTTGCGGAGGTCGTCATTGCCGCGTCGTTGGCGAGCTTGGCATTGATTTCGCTCATCGGGGCAAGCGTGTACTTACCGTCTACTTCGGTGTGCGGGAAGAAATCGACCGCGCTCACCGAGCCAATGCCTAGCTCCTTAGCGCGTTCGAAATCAGTAATTTTCGTGGACATATCTTTTCCTCAAAAAAAATGCCTCCCGAAGGAGGCATGGAGGTAATTTGTTTCGTCTGGATTTACGGGAGCGTTGCGATTGCAGTGCCGATCGTTGCGACGCCGGACTTTACGGCCGTGATGGCGTAAATCTTCTTGGTAGTCGCATCAAGCACCGTATCGCCGACTGCGTAAGGCAGGACTGCGTTTGATGGCGCCAGCGCATCGGCGGCAATGTCCGCCTGATCGTCTGCAAGAGCGGCGGCGGACACGCGGAAAGAGGCGCCTTGCTTGCCAGCCGCACCGTCCTTCCCGTTGGTGCCGTTTTTGCCGTCGGCACCATCAGCGCCTGCGGCACCGGCAGCACCCGTATCGCCCTTATCACCCTTGGCTCCCTGAGCGCCTTGGGCGCCTGCGGGGATACCAAAAGCGAAAGAGCTTCCGTCAAAAGTGACGGTAGGGGCTTCGCCGGCGGCAAGCGCCGTGGCAGTGGCCGTAGCTTTCTTCAGCTCATCAACAGCAGAAGATGCGGCGTTAATGCCTTCTTCGGCGTGATTGAGCAAATCGGCGGTGATCAGGTCACCGTTCTTCCAACCAGTAGCCGTGTACGCCATTACGCACCCACCTCAGCAGAACCGACCTCGGCTTCACCAACAACCGCAGCGCCCGAGGCGGCGGAGGCAGCAATCGAAACTCCGAAGTTTTCATAGATCACGATGTCACCCTCGACGGCATCGATGACGCCCTGCGGCATACGAACCTTCCAGCCCGTATCCGTTGCGGCGCCGGCATCGCCATAAGTGACCTCGCCCGTGGCCGGATCGCAAAGAACCGCCTGCCCTTCGGTGGCTGCCCCCGCCGCCACAGCGTAAAACTGACCGCGAACGGCAATGTTCAGACCAAGACCGGCCTGATAGGTGTTGGACGCTTCAACCAGCGGATTCGGAAGCGTCGAAATCAAGTTGCGCTCAACGAAACCGAGGACGCGAGCACCGGCCTTGCCGGTAGCCGATGCGGCGTTAAAGCCTACCGGACCGTTTTCTTCAACGTCCTTCGCAAAAGCGAAACCGCCGGCAAAAACCGTTCCGTCGCTGAGGTAGTTAAAGGCCGTGTAGGTGGCCTGTCCCGGATTTACTTCGGTACCCGGCAAGCCAATGGCCGGCATCGAAGCAACAGACTTCTGGAAACCCATGTTTACTGCTCCTTATGGATCTTGTTGAAAAGTGCGCTGAGCCGACCGGTGCCCTGCGGCTTCTTGGGAGCGGCGTCATTTGCTTCGCGACTCGCTCCCTTTTTCTTGCCTTCAACGAAGGCTGTATAAGCGGAGTGTGCGTTTTCTGGCTTTATGTTGCGGATGTTGACGCCCTCGCGCTTAAGCGCTTCAAGGTAAATGTCGTCAGCGCTGTCGAAGGCTTCTGGGCGAACGCGGCCGATGGACTCCTTGCATTCTTCGGCAGCGTCATAGGCGGCGCGGATGCGGCGGAAGATTTGCTTCTCAAGCTTCTTCAGAGCTGCATCCTCACCAAGCGCCTTTTCTTCGCCATCAGATTCGTGTTCTTCGTCGATCTTTTCGGGCTCTGCCTTTTCCTTCTTTTCGCCGAAGCGCACGCCCTCAGCAAAAGCCTTCTGGACCGCTTCGGGCGCCTCATCAAGGCCGCAAGCCTTAAGAGCGTCACCGATCAGATCATCACCGTCGGCGCCATCGTCTTTATCTTCGTCGTCGGCAGCAGATTCTGGCGGCTGGTCGCCGGCAGGATCTTCGTCGCCCGTTTCTCCCGCCTCGGGAGCGGCTGATACGAGATCGGTCAGCTGACCTTCAAGCACAGCCAGATCGTCGTCACTCAAGCCCTTTTCCTTAAGGGAGTCAAGAATCTTCTTGATCTCGGCGCCCTTGTCGTCGTCATTGGCGTTGGTTTCGTCGTCAGTTTTGTCCACAACATTCCCCTTTTCATCGGTCGTGTGTAGGTTTTTGATTTCTTCGGCGGCTTTACTGATCGTGTCAGCTAGCGCCGTCTCCTTCTTTTCAACCGCCGGATTGTCGTCGTTGGCGGTTTCAGGCTTCTTTTCATCGGCCATAGCGCTTTTCTCCAAAGCTGAATCCGCCACCAAAACATCGTCGCCGGCGCGACCCTCTTCAACAAGAGCTACGTGATTGGCGGAAATATCACGCATGATGAAGTCGTAAGGCTCCCCGTCTGGGGTAGTGCCCGATTCAAAATCGGGCGTGTATCGGTAGCTCAGACTGAGCTCACGCATCGAGCCGTCGTTAATTCGATCGATTGCCTTCTGTACTGTGAAGTGCAGTGAGTTATCGAGATAAGGGGGATTCCATGCCGCCGTATCACCAGTTGATCCAATGCGCGTATCGAGCGCGGGCGCTTTCGGATAGTCCCGATGGTGATTGAGCTGGATCGGTATGCCCTGAACGCTTCGAATCGTCTCAGGCTTACTCAGTTCTTCCGGCGGGCAGTACCCTCTGTAAATCTTGTCCGGTTTGAGTCTGAGCTGTTCGCTGTTTGGGATCTCAAAGCCGTAATAAGGCCGCACCTGTGCTTTGGTAAGGTGCGAAACTTTGACGTGCAGGTTGCCGTTGTCGTCGATCCACCGATTCGGCTCTGACGTATCAAAAGCTAGTATTTCTTGTGTCATGTCGTTGTCAGCAGATCAGGAGGAATGATTGATTTGTATACGCATCGGCAGAACGGAAGCTCTCCGCACTGGACGTTGCGCCCCGCTTCCGAGTCATACAGCCCTTCAGAAAGCTTGAAGCGCTTGCCATTCATAGAGATGTGTGATTGCCGCGAGCTGTATTTGCCCGGAACATGAATCCAAATACCTTCGGTGATGCCGACGGCCATACTGTTAGCGCGCTGGATAGCCTGATTGACCTTTACCGACTGATCGAGCGCAACACGCTGTGCGCGCGCGGCATCGAAGCCCTGGGAGGTTTCAAGCGTTCTGCGCACTGTTGCGAGGTCTGCTCCGCTCGATAAACCTTCCGACAAAACGTCTTGAAGGCGTGCGAGGTCGGTGCCCGTCATTTTGGTGATGAGCGTCGTGGCATCTTCAACGTACTTCGGCAATTGCTCTGCGGCCGGCCGAGAGATGTACTGACCACGAATAATCGGAACGTCGAACTTGCTCTTTAGCCACCCTTGCGAGATGCCTGCTGCGGCAAGCGCGCGACGCTGGCTCAGCGTGACGTCGCGCGCCGCCGAGCGGCAAAACCAGTACGAAATTTCTTTGGCTTTCTGCTCAGCGGCAATCAGCCAGCGCGCGATTTTGACTGCGCTGATTGAGCGGATCCTTTCTCGCAGCGTCTCCGGATCGATGCCTTTGGCTAAACCCGCATTCACCTTCTCGAAAATCCGGCGTTCTCGCGCCGTCAGCTTCGGCAATGCATCCGAAGCCTCCGGAACAAGCAAGCCTTCGTTCAAAAGCTCAGTGACAATCTCGCCCATCGCCTCCCGCAAGAAGCTTCGCGAGAACGCAGACAGTTTTTTCTCAAACGCTTTTCGAGTGCCGACGTTTGGCTCAATGGCTCGAATCGTCTTCACTCTTGCTGTCATTTGAGTTCATTCCTTGAAGGATCTGGCGTCCTTCGTCAGGCGGATTGGCGGCGCTTTCGCTGGACTGCGGCGCGAGTGGCGCCGATTGGTTTTGCAGCAGATCGTCCTTCCCCGAAAGGCCGCCGAATTCATTGAACATGTCATCTGGCTCAACATCCGGTGCATCGTCTGAGAGCCAGTCCAAACCCATGATCGGAGACTTTTTCACAGCCTCGCGAACCTCTTCAGCGCTGATGGCTTGGATGCTGGCAAGTTGTGTAAGCGTGCCGGCAATGGACTGCGCCGACATGGCGTTCTGAGCTTCACGATCAACGCCGAGCTCGTTGAACTTCACGCTGATCGAATCGTCGAGCTCGCCGAATTCAACAATCTGAATAGCTTTAAGGCACTTCAAGATCGCGTCTCGGCGAAGCTCTTGCTTCGATTTGATGTAGTCGTAGTAGTTCGTGATGTCGCTTTGCCCAGTGGCGTTAAAGCCGCTCGGGCTGATGCCGAGTAGCTTTACCGCGGGCGTGCGGTTGATGGCCGCAATCATTTCAAGCGACTGCCGCACCACATCCGTACATCCAGCTAACGACGTCTGAATGTTCGCTACATCTTCTTCGTCTTTATCGACCGCGAAAACAGAATCATTGTCTCGATAGCGCTGAAGAACAGCCATCTTCTGGTCAAGGGTCGCGATGCCGTTCGGGTCACTCATCAAAGAGCTCATATTGGTCTTGTAGACCAGCAGAGAGATCTTGGTGAGCAGATTCGCCGTCGCTACGCGACAAGAGTTCCAATGAATAACGTAGTCCCAAAGGATCTGCGCCTGCGGAATCCCGAGGAAGTTGTAATTCGGCAGCAGCAGTTGCGGCGGACGATTGTCGACGACGGGAATTAAGCGCGAGGCATGGACCTTCTTGCCGAGCACCCACCAAGATTTCGGCTGCATGTAGTCTTTGCGGAGCGGATCTGTGGAGTTGTATTCGACTGGCGCGCAGTTGATCGGATCAACGACGATGAAGCGAAGGTGTGTGCCCTTACCGAGCTCAGCGCTTTTTTCATTGATAGCGAGCGGAAGTTCTAAGTCCTCCTCATCGCATCCTGTATCAATAAAGATGAAGCAACCGCCCATGTACCCAGTGAGATCGATAGCGTCATGAAATACCTTTTTGAGGTGGTACTTCGTCTCCTGCAAATCGTTCAGCGTGTCGACGGTTTCGCCGTCAGATTCGTCGCCGCCGATGATGGTCAGCCATTCGCGCGTAATGTCATCGGAGACGGTTGAAATGCACGATCGAATCATGCCGTTCTGGGCGATTTGCTGAAGGACGCCGTAACCGATAAAAGAAGTTACGGGATACTGACCGAGGTCGGAAGCGTGCTGAGTAAGCGTGTTGTAGATCGCGTCGTAGTAGCCAGCTCGGTCACACGCTTCGGCAAGCTTCTCGCGCTCTTTTCCGCCCTTGGGATACCCCAAAGTAAGCGGCGGCGCAAAGTGCTTTTTGACGTCATCGAGAGATCTCAGCACTTCGCATGTGCGCGGCGGGATGAGCATCGTGCCGGCGCTCATTGACTGAATCGCACGTTCACGCTGGTCGCGGAATTTTTTAGCGAGCAGCTTTTCTTGCTCCTCGACCTTGCGATACGCCTTTTTGCGCTTCTTGTCCGCCGCTTTTTCTGCTTTGGTTTTGCTCATAGGAGCCCCCAGGATCGGTTGCCGATATCAGTGTTCTCAAGCATTGCGGAGGTCATACGTAACCCTGCTACAAGCCCGCCAATCGCGGTTAAAATATTCATGGTTCACCTGTCAGAGAGGTGGATACGAAAAAGCCCGCGAGAGTTACAGCTCTGCGGGCTTTGCTTTTATTGGGCGCTTTACCGTAGGCCAAGTGCCGTTAGATTGTTCGGATGAATTTTTCGGACGGTGCCTCGGCTCATATCAGCCAAAGCCTGACTCATGCTGTCGATTTGATCGTCGTGAGCCCCCGCCGGGAAACTGAGCAGTTCGGGTATGAAATCCTTAGATACCCACGGATAGAGACCGGCCGGCGGAAGAAAGACGTTCTTTGCTTCCCAGAGCGGCGTGATCGCGGCCGCGCGAGCCTCTTTGGACTCCTTCGGATTAATTGGGATGAGCCCTGAAACATGCTTTTTCAGCGTCGCGATAACAGCGGCGCCGTTTGCCTTTTCTTCCACGAGCTTTCGAAGTACTCGCGGCCACTTTTCCGCGCAAGCAACGAACTGTTCTACCGTTTTCACAAAGTCCCACTGGCCTCGATACTGATCAAGCAAGTAGAAGTTCGCACCTTTGCGCCCCCACACCTGCCCAACAACGTAGTCCGATCGTTCGGAACCCTTGAACGTCATATCCCATGAAATGCACGTGGCATCGAACGTCTTTGGAAGCGTTGCGCTGTCCCAATGCTGAATCCAGTCGTCTTTAAAGAGTCCGCCGCCGTCGGGCACTGGGTGCTGCTGATAGAGCGCCGCCCAGTCGCGGGAGCCGACCTGCTTTTGAATGCGAAGCAGCGCATTAAGGTCATAGCGTTCGGGGTGCAAAGCCTCGCCCGCCTTTCGATGCGGTTCGTCGTGCTCGGCAATGGCGGGATAGTTGATGACGCGCCACTGCTCTCCTTCGCCGGATGCCGCACGGTCAAGCAATCGACCGACCAGATCATCCATGTGCCAGCGCGTGCACATCACGATTACGCCGCCACCAGGAGATAAGCGCGTATATGCCGTCGATGTGTACCAGTCCCAAAGCGCTTCTCGGATCGTCGCTGAATTGGCGTCTCTTCGATCTTTTACTGGGTCATCGATACACAGGATGTCGGCTCCCATACCTGTAATGCCCCCGCCAACGCCGGCAGCGCGGTAGGCGCCCCTGTGCCCAACGATCTCAAAGAGCTCTGCGGTTCGAATGAAAGATCCGAAAGACGTGGTTTTGACGTTCTTTGAATTGAGCGAGGTTTCAGGAAAGATCTCTGCGTACTTTGGATCGTCGATCTTGCGCTGTACGTCACGAGAGAAGCGCTGCGTCAGGTCTGCCGAGTACGACGTAGCAATGATTTGCATGTCCGGATGCAGGCCGAATGCGTATGCAGGAAAGGATCGAGAAACGATTTCCGATTTTCCGGATCTCGGCGGCATGCAGATGATGAGTCGCGGCGATTTCTTGTCTGCGATGTCTTGCAGAAAACCGTCAAGCTCATCGCAAATTTCGCGATGTACCCACCCCATTTGGTATCCGGGAGTGGTTTCAAGGACAAAGTTCGAAAGACTTTGACGCGCTGCGCGGATTCTAAGCTCATGACGCGCAGCGAGAATCAGAGCCCTATCGATCTTCTCCTTCATTTTCGGGGAGCTCCATACGAGCAATTTCTAGCAGCTCTTCGTTTGAAAGCGAGGTGACCTGCTTCGTTTCGATCTTGACTGCACCGCCATCGGCGCCGGTGACGGCAACGCGCCGGCGGTCACCGTAGTTTCGGTCGTCGCGGATGGCTGCCTCTCGATTCAGCTCTTGAACCAAGAGCTTCTGAGCCTCAACATACCCTCGCGGAAGATCTTTAACCGGCTCACCCAGAGCGTCAGTGATTTCACCTCGTAACGCCTTAACCGCCGTTTTCGCAGTTTCTTGCGCAATGCCGAGCGCTTTTTCGCGATACAGAGCGGCGCTTTCTTCGCGCGCGCGCGCGGACTGAATGCAAAACTCTGGATTGGTGTCTTTCCATCTGCGAAGAGTTACCGCATCCGGCATGCCAGGCATCTTGCAAATCTGACGCTCTGACTTGCCTTCACGAATCAAATCACAGATTCTCTCCGCAAGCTCCGGCGTATAGGTTGATGGTCTTCCGCCCTTGGAGGCGTTCGGTTTTGATGCCATAGCACCTCCTTTTCTTTTGTGGAACTTCAGGCATCGTCCTACCCCAAAAAGAAAAGGGCCTCTCCGGAGAGAAGCCCTTGTGCTCAGGACCCGGAACCAGTGAAGCAAAGTGAAAAGCTGGTTCGGTCCTGGTTTGATTTTAGGCAATCGACAGCTGAAGCCTATGGCCGAGTGACCGAAGAGTGGCCTCAATACGGTCGATCTTCGTAGGATGGCGAACGTCGAGAATCCGCGTCACTTCAGGAAGCTTCAGTTCGGCCTTCTTAGCGAGTTCGACGCGAGAAACACCATCGCGCGCCATCGCATTTGAAAGCAGAATTTTTGCAACCTGATTTGCGCTCAGATGAACAACATATTCACCGGGAAGCGCAGGTGACGCCTCCGGAATAAGTTCTCCATCTTTAATACGGAACTCGACACAATCCTCGACGGCATAACGGGCCCAATTTTCAAGAGGCTCGCCATCCACGGAATATGACAGAAGTTCGGGCAGATCCCGGCAACGAACAATCTCAGTGCCGTCCTTAAGCTTTTCAAAGCGGCATGGAAAATCGAAATTTGACATTTGTCAGACATACGATCATGCAGCAAGCCCCGCCGGCTAAGGCGGGGGTGTGTTTTATTTCTTAGAGACTTCCTTCAGGCCAAGATCGCGAATGATGTCCTTGCGGATACTTTCATTCATCTCTGCGCCGGGGTGTCGAGGCATGGTTTGCGTTTTTGGGTTCCCCGGGACTCTCAGGCGAAGGTGTCTGGTTCCGTGGGTGACCTCAACGCCTCTCGACTTAAGCCACCGAAGAAATTCACTTTGCTTCATGATCTCCTCTATTGGTTGAACACGTGAATATTCTACCATGAGGTTAGCATTTTTGCAAATGTTATGTATTTCGACGCTACTTATTCCGGCATCAAAAAAGCCCGGTCATCTCTGACTGGGCTTACGTTTCTTTCGGGTGCAAAAAGGCTGCCCCGTGGCAAAACTCTCGAAATCGCAATGGAAGTCGGCTAAAAATTGTATGTTCAGTATACATACCTCAACCATCGTTGTCAAAGTACGTTTTGATGATTCTCTGGAACTTCTGACACACGCCATCAAATGCACGCAAGAAACCGCGATACGTCACGCGGAGTTCCCTAGCGCACAAACCGACGTGCCTCCCTTCTCCATAGACCATTTGAAGCACGCGCTTTTCCTGTGGAGTTAGCCAGGGTCCCCCATAGGCAGCAGATAGCTTTTCCGCATCAGCCATATCAGCACTCGAGATTGGAGGTTCGTTCCGGTACTCCTCAATAGCTGGAGGGCCATACTTCAGGCGGAGTTCGTTTAATACCTGAGCTGTCGGCGAAGGTAATGATTTCCTGCGAGCTCGAATGCACCGACTCCAGTTTTGCAAGCGTTTGGAGAATATCGGATCGATCATGAAAGCTCCTCGATGTAGACGGTGACGGATGGGAACTCTGCGTACGTTTTGGCAGCAGAGACCTCAACGACTTGAGCGTCATCCTTCCACGCGATGCCGTTGAGTCCATCGCAGATGATTTTGATGATGTTGTCCATATCCGGCTTCTTGGCAGGTCGTTCGCAGCCCTGCAGGCATGCTGCGCGGCGTTTCTGCGAGTACGAAGCAGGCACAGGGAAAGCAGCGAGGATAGAAATCTTGACTGCCCTGCGCATGATGTCTCGGTTGCACATCGCGTACTTGCCAAGAACGGCTACACGGGCCTCGTAGCGACGGGTTTCATCGGGCGTATAGGCGTGGCCGGTGCGAGAGAAGCGCGGACGTGCCTTGCCCTGAGGCGTACCGGGAATGTTGAGCTTAACCACGGACTTTCTTCTCCTCTCGAGTGCGTTCTTCATACTTCGTAAAGCCGGCTGGGCTCCATGCTTTGATCTGATCGAGTTTGAACGTCAGCCCATAGAGGTCAGCGAAGATCGTAAAACCGCGTCGTTCGCCGTAGAAGCGATCCCAGGCTCCTTCTTTTAGGACGAAGAAGAGCGCGGCACCTTCAGGCGGATAGGTGGAGATGTCGTCGATGTCCACCTCAGTGAAAGTGAAAGGCGGGCGCTTCGGCGTGTGTTCCTTGGAAGGCGGATCGATGGACATGAGACGGGTGACTTTCTTGAGCGTCATTTCGTTTTGGCCTTTGATTGAAGTTCTTTGCGCCATTGGTCGAAAGCGGCGCGGAGGATTCGGACGGTTTCAAAGCGGCGTGCTATGCGGTCGGCATCGGGCTCGGGCTCGAAGTGCTCGCAGTAGTCCACGGACTCGACGGAGCGAAATCGCTTGTATCCGCTGATCTCCCCGGGGAGAGAGCAGTAGACGAGGCCTCTGGCGAGCATCCCCCACTGGCCTCTGTGGAGGCGAAGCGGATCGCCTTTCGGCAGCGGCTCGAGCGGTGCGCAGTTGCGGCAGCGAAGACACTCACTCATGTCGCTCCCTCATGATGAAGGTCGTCCGGCTGATCCACCGTGAGAAGGCGTGGATGAAGCAGTGGACGACGGTCTGAACGAGGCAGAAGAGCGCACATCCGAGGGCGAACACAAAACACACGAACTGGAAGAAGCGAATCAGGCCTGAAGCGCCTTCATTCCCGAAGAGATCGATTCCGACGAAAGCGGCATTGACGCACGCGAAGGCTGTAACCAGGTATGGGCCCAGTTCGCTCAGCAATTGTTTGAGTTTTTCTTTGATGCTCACAGTTGATTTACCTCTTGGCTCCCCGTGAGATGATTGAAAGGACGTTCTCCCCAGAACACCGATCAACCACCTCACGGAGGGTTTCATGTTGAAAATTGAAGTACCTGAAAACGATCAATCGGTTTACGAACTCAAGACTGAAAGTGGCGAAGAGCGTGTGATGTTTTCGAACACCAAAGTGATCGCCTCATTCCATAAGCGCCCGGAGATAAAGATTCCGGAACATGCATTGAAGCCGCGGCAAGTTTTGGATCTCATGCTGAGTGCTCCGGGAGAAGGTGCGTACGGCTTTCAGCTGCGCGTTCTTTCGTAGGCGGGTAAAAGAACTGAACGCGGATTCTTTTTCCCTGCCGGATGTCTTCTGGCGTTAGGTCTCTGAAGGCCTTCAATACGCCGCGAAGGCAGCATCCATCGATCTCGATGCATGTACCGTTGTCAAGGGAAGTGACTTTTAAGGTCTGAACCTCTATGCAATCGGGATAAGGGATCAGCTCGATCTCGAATCCCGATTGAGGAGAGGGACGGGCCGTGCTTTTTTCTGTGCCAGTCATCAGAACACCTCCTCGGGTTTGAGGTTTTTGAGGGCAGAGCGCTTGCGGAAGTCCGACCAGGTGCATTTGACGGGGTAAAGGACCTGATTGAAGCGTGAGGCGATGCGCTCAGCACCAGCGGCATCGAAGTCGGCCTGTGCTAGGTTGGTTGTGACGATGGTCGGCAGGCGGTTTGCAGTGCGCAGATCGATGATCTGCTGAAGGCGATCTTTGCGGGCGTCGGTCCATGCGCTCGTTCCCACTTCGTCGATGACGAGGCAGGAAGTTGAAGCGAGCCACTGGCGAATCTTCCAGAGCGGCTGATCGAGCTTCGCCGCGTAGGCGGGCGTGTAAAGGTCGAAGTACTCGCTTGCCGGGATGAAGAATCCGGGAGCCTTGCGCGCCGCGAGGTCGGTGAGGATGGCCTTGGCGAGATGAGTCTTACCCGTTCCCGTGAACCCAAGGAAGAGGATTCCTGCCTCGGGGTGAGTCTCATCGAGGAGGCGCGTCATGAGGCGTTCAGAGAAGCGCTTCGAGATGGCGAGGGCCTTAGCCTGATCCTTCTCTGCCGCGTCGAGCTGAAAGTTCGAGAAGGTCTCTGCAGACGGTTGACGAAGCCATGAGAGACAGCGGGCCAGAGAGGCGTGAATGTCGCTGAAGCGTACACGGAGTTCATCTGCCTTTAGATCGCGCTCGGACTTTTTGGGAAGTGCTCGCGGAGGCGGGTTTGCGACTCGCACGGCCTCGATCTTCGTGAAGATCGGCTGCAGTGCTTGCTTTGAAAATGCTTTTTGAAGTTCTGGCATAGGGTTTTACCAGTCGTAATCGGCAGCGGTTCGTTGGTGGAGAGGCTTCGGCTTGGGTGTTTGGTTGGGGTGGTATCGGAGCTCGTTGGAGCACCACGTTCGGAAACCTGCAGGCCAGACCACTAGGCTTCGATCGTGTGCGATTGCGTGATTGACGAAAGCGGAGAAGACCTGCTGAGGGTTCCCAATGCCGACCTTCTCAGCGATGGCCTTGTACTCATCGGGGATAGAGGCATCGGCGTCGAACGGGCATGGAGTGGCGGGCTTGCGTCGAGGAGCGGCCTTGCGCTTTTGGGGAGCAGGCGCAGGTGCTTCGATGGTGATCTCGACATTGGGTTCTGAACCCATCGAGCGAGCTTCATCGAAAAGAGACTGGTCGAAGTCTTCGGGATAGGGCGTCTGCGCTTGCGCAGATGCGACGGCGGCGTTAGCCGACGAATTTCCGGAAGGCGCGCACATAACTTCCCTGTTCCTTTCCCTGTTAATTCCCTGTTCTATTTCCCTGTTAGGGGTCACCTGCTGACCCTCCCCCCTACCACCATTTGACCCTCCCCGGGTCATTTGCTGACCCTCCCCCGGGTCACCTGCTGACCCTCCCACATCAATTGCACCTCCTTCATTTACTGAGGGAGGTTCAACCTGTGAAGAACGATCACCGATTGCCGGAGCTTCAGCTGAGATGCGGTCAAGGTTCAGCGTGTAGAGGGTGCGATAGATCGCGCCATTCTTGAGTTCTGGCTGAGCCGTGATGAACCCTAGTTTTTTGAGTAGCCGCATTGCAGTCCGAACGGTGTTCACCGAACCGACTTCCATTTCCGCCTGCAAAGTCTTTATGCCGGGGCAACAAAGCCCCGTTTCGGCGTTGTGATGAAAGGCAAGCCAAAACAGCAATGCTTTGGCGTTACTGTTGCCAACGCGTTGCTTCGCTACCCAATTAATGGCGGCGATGCTCATCAATACCTCACTGAAGGATCGGATTGAGGTCGCCGGGTTTCACGCGGAAAATCTTGGCAATCTGTATTGCGCGCGTGACCGGGATGTGTTGTTTCTTCTTCCACAGCGAGACTGCTTGAGGTGAGACGCCTAAATGCCGAGCGAGGGCACTAGCGGTGCCTCCGGCACAAGAGATCGCGAGATCAACACCTACTGAAGCAGTCTTTGGTTGGTCAGCTTTTGACTTATTCATGAGAACTCACCGAGTGATTGTTCAATTCGCACTTGAATGTTAAACAAGTATAGCTTTAAATTCAAGTTTGGGTACATTCAAGCAAAGATTGAAATAATCACCGCTATGGAGGTCTCTATGAACACTTTTGCAGAGCGATTAAGAGCCGCACGCGAGCGATGCGGAATCTCAATTAAGCAACTGGCACGGGATGCGGGCGTTTCTCCTCAAGCGGTCTACAACTGGGAATCAGGCGCTATTCCTAAGCCTGATCGCCTTGAGAAGATCGCTGAACAGTTGGGCGTGCCCCTTCAGTGGCTCATGTTCGGCGAGGGAGAGATTCGTGCCGTAGAGAGCGAATCAGGAACAATCTTGGTTCCGCTTTTGGATGTTGCCCACTCTGCTGGTCCCGGCGGCAATGCGGCTTGGTCAGATGGTGACATTGTGATGCGCCTGCTAGAGCTCAATCCGGCGTGGGTACTGTCAAATCTCACGTGCATGACCGCAAAAGGGAACCTTGCAATGGTGCATGTCAACGGTGACTCAATGGAACCAACGCTACATCATTCAGACGTAATCCTCGTTGACCGCGGCTATACACGTATCAGCCGAGATGGTGTCTACGTGGCAGAGCTTGATGATTCTTTCTTCGTGAAGCGCTTTCAGCGCGTCCCCGGTGGGAAGATCATGGTGATCAGCGATAACAAGTTCTATCGCGAGATGGAGTTCGATCCCAACGATCCCGCCATTGGCTTCAAAGTCGGCGGGTTAGCCCTCTGGGTGTGGCAGGGCAATCGCCTCTTTTGATCTAAGTTAAGTCGAACCGTTCAAGTGTCAGGCTCAGCGATTCAAGTTGAGCTTGACATTTTTTTTGTCGATGCTTTAAAGTTTGCCTTGTTGAGATTAAAGTGATGCTTTAATTTTACATCCTCCCCCCTCCGGCCGGAAGCCGGGTGGGGCAAGCGACGGTGAAGAGCCGGAGCCGGACGGGATCGAGGCAGAGCAGCCTCCCTAGAAGAAGACGCCGAAAAGGGGCGTTGGGTCGATCCTTCCAGACACGCCCCCGACCTGGTGCTGAGCCTGCTTTCCGAAGCCCTCAGCACCCGGACGGGGAGGCCAACTTCAGCCCATTCTCAAGAGTGGTCTGAGGTTGACTTTTCGTATAATGGATTGAAGAGACACACGGGGACACGACGTGACACTTACTGACAATCAAAAACGCGCTCTAGTGAAAAGGATCGCCGACATCTATGAGAAAGTAGGTGTTGCAGGTCTGGCCTTAGGGCTTTTCCAGTACAACTTCCAAGGGGCGTTGATTGGACTGGGGTTCTTGGCGGTCAGCCTCTTACTCACATACCTTTTGGAGCGATGAACATGGACTTATGGACGCTAGTAGCCATCTTCGGCGTAATCGGTGCGGCATTCGCCCTGTACCTACTTCGCGGTCTTCCCCCGAAGCATCGTCACTAACCGCTGACACGAACAATCAGGCCCTCGCATCGAAAGGTGCGGGGGCTTTTTCATGCTCTCTCCGGAGAGCCCAGATTCAAGCTGCTTCTAGTTTTGTCAACTTGTTGGTTGGATGGCATGCCGGGAGGCGGCTTGAACCTGAATTTTGACATCGCTTGCAGATTCGGGCATACTGCGCTCAGGTGCTCAAAACACTGTCGAAAGCGGTTTCCGCCCGTTAAGCGGTTTTTTTGTATCTGCGCAACGCGTGGATAGCTCCGGCTACGCTGGCCGAGCGTGAGGCTAATAAAACACCCGAAAGGGGAATATGCCCGCCGACTTTCGACGGTTTTGAGCGCTTGGCCGCCCTCTCAAAAGGGGCGGATTTCAAAATATCGAAAGGAGCTTGTTATGCAAGCAATAGTTGATGCCCTCCACGTTGTTGAGGGCCGTCCGGTCACATCCAGCCGTATTGTGTCGGAATACTTCGAAAAAAAGCACAGCGACGTGGTGCGCGCAATTGAGGCGATTTCCACCAAGAAGCCTGAGCTAGTAGCATCGCGCAATTTTGCGCAATGGTCAGAACAGGTCGAAATCGGTTCCGGAGCAAAGCGTACCGTCACCGGCTACTGGATGGATCGCAAGGGCTTCTGCCTTCTCGCAATGGGATTCACCGGCTCGAAGGCGTTGGAGTTCAAGTGCGCCTTCTACGATGAGTTCGACCGCATGGAAAAGGCGCTCTCAGGCGAGAGCGGCCCCGACTTCATTGACGAGGCCCAACAGCGCGAGATTCAGCGCGCAGTCGGACGTCGCGCCGCCGGCATCGGGAAGAACTTCTCTTTGATCTACGGCGCTCTCAAAGACCGCTTCGACATCCCGCGATACACCTGCCTAGAGAAGAAGGACTTCGAAGCCGCGATCGCCTTCATCCAGACGGTGCCCATCAAAACCCGCGCTGAGTGGGTCAAGCACGAACAGGAAGAAATCAAGCGCATCGAGGCTGCCACTTATCACGACGAGCCGATCCCGCCGAAGGTCTACACCGTCAAGGCGCACTTCATGGAGGAACTACGGTCTCTCGTCTACACGTGGCGCTACCTGCACCGCGCAAACCTCGAGCGCTATGTGGACTTCCTCCGAAGCGTCGATTCGCCCTACGCTGCATCCATGTGGGAAGCCGTTCACGACTTCAACTGGCTGAACCTTGAAGCCTCTCTCGACAAGATCGGATACAGCGTCAAGGAGCTTCCTTGCTACAAACACTGGCTGAGCCATCAGCCCGCGTAACTGACAATCATCTCTAACTACAAAGCCTCGTCGCCGAAAAGCGCCGGGGCTTTTCTTTGAGCACGACATGAGCACCTACAAAACCCTCGTGGACTTCCGGCTGTTCAACCACGCCGACATGTGGGAGGCCTGCAAGGGGTTCCGAAGCGTGATCCATAAGGCGATCTACACGGCCGACGTGGAGCTTGCTGCTCTTCTTCGCGGACACCTCCAGCAGCTCCTCGACATTGACGAGGACATTGAAGACCGCGAGGGCTTCGCTTTCGCGGCGGGTGCTGCACTTGCTCACCAGATGAGGAGCCGCAAATGACCAAGTTCACGGAATTCCTGCTCGACGCGCTGACGGGCAGCCCGGCCAAGGGCTTTACCCCGGCTGAGCTCGCCAGAGAGCATCAAGCTCAGATGATCGGCGTCATCGGCGGGGTCATCTTCTTCGCGACGATGTGCCTCGTCATCTACGGCGGCTCCTTCCTCCTTCGCTACCTCGCAACCAACTGAGGTTCACTATGCAATACGAATTCATCCCCCGCATCCTTTCCGGCGCGGCTGAGCTCGAGATCGACTTCTACCGCGATCTCTACGAACTTGGGGTGTGGTGGGCGCTCCTCTCCGGCCATGACCGCGAGACCCGCGCACGCCGCGTCCTCGAGCGCTCCCTGTACAACGTCGAGGGGTTCCGCGAAGCGTTCGACCGCGAGGCCGCCAAGGGCGGGGAGTTCTTCGACGTAATCGACCGCATCCTGCACAAGGCCGACCGGGCCTGCAAGGAATGGTCTCAGTACGAGTACGAGGAGAACAAGCGCGACCGTGCTGAGGACGCCGCATGATCAGGCGCACCAAAAAGGAGCTCATTCAGATCTTCAAGAAGCTCCGCGAGTCTCACGCTTGGTCTAAGGACGAGACCGGAGAGCTCTCGATCATCCGAGAGCGCTACGAGGAGGGCAAGGAAGATGAAGTTCATCGCCTGATAGGTGAACTGGACGCCAAGCTAGGCGCAAAGCGTCTCGCACTCTTCGCGCTTTGGAGTGACCTCACCCGCTCAGAGAAGGAACCGCAATGACCATCCCCCAGCACCCGCACCGGCATCGCTCTCAGCTCAGCAAGCGCCAGCGCAGGGCATGCGCAGCGCGCAACGCCCGAGCGAGAGAGCGCAAGACCAAAGCAACGAAACACACCAAGGCGAGCTTCCTCCAGGGGCTCGCCTTTTTACTAGGGAGATTTTTCCGATGACAACCGACTCAGCAGACCGGGCCGAATGGCTCAAGCAGCCGGAAGCAGAAGCGCGCCGGGGCCGCCAGACGACCAAGAGCGGCCGAACAGCTGCGAACAACCGCACAGCCCGCCCCCAAACAGGCGGGCTTTTTCGACCTCATTCGCTACATCTTGGAAAGGTGGTTCAAATGACACCGAATGACCAGAAAGAAAAAGAGGTTTGGGAAGCCGAACAGGCCTCCGCAAACCTCCCTATGTCCGGGCAAGACGAAGACGACATCGAGCGCATGCGAAAAGAGTTCGATGAAGTCTTCGCGTTTTAACCACACGGAGAATCATACATGAGCTACGGAACGCTTGTTTTGGGCGAAAGTGGGTCAGGCAAGACTTGCTCCCTTCGCAATATCGATCCAACCAAAACGCTAATCATCCAACCGGTCAAAAAACCGCTTCCTTTCAGGTCAACTGGCTGGAAGTTTGTTCAGCTCGGAACTAAAAAAGTTGTCGAGAACAAGCGAGAGCGAGAAGAGCTCACACGCCTGAGTGGCGGCAACATCCTCTGCACGTCCAACGTCCCCTTCATCCTTCAGTCCATGAAGGAGACCTCAAAGGAGATCATCGTCATCGACGATTGGCAGTACTTCCTATCCTTCAGAATGATGGAGTTGCGGAACGTCGGAGGCTATGACAAGTGGAATCAGATCGGCGGCTGCGGGTTCGATCTCGCCAAGACCGCTTCAGAGCTCGACGATGCAAAACGCGTCTATCTCCTTGCGCACACGGTGGTCAAGGATGGCGTGACGCGCATCAAAACGATCGGGCAGATGCTGGACGAAAAGATCGTCATTGAAGGGATGTTCACAACCGTCCTTCGAACAGCGGTCGATCAGGGCAAGTACCTCTTTCGCACTCACAACTCAGGCTTCGACACCGTGAAATCTCCTCTTGGGATGTTCGAAGAAGACGAGATCGACAACGACCTTGCAGAGGTCGACAAGGCCATCTGCGAGTACTACGGAATTTCAACACCCGCCGAAGAATCGGCAAAGGAATCTAAATGATCATCGGAACTATCAAGGCCGACAAGGTATCTGCCATCAGGAGCGAAACCCCGGCCCGCATCTTTGAAACTGGGGCTTACAAAGGAAAGATCCTGCAGGCAGAGCAGTACGAAACGAAGAACGGAGCCGCGATGCTCCGGTTTTACTTCGAATCGAATGATGGAGCCACGGCGTGGCTCTCGCTTTGCATCGTCAAAAGCGACGGCGAAGAGGCTTTTGGTATGGGTATCTTCCAGTCCATGCTTTTTTGCTCCAAAACCGAGTCGGTCGAATGGGTCGAAGGCAATGTACGCACCATGAAAGGCGAGATCGTGAAGGGCTATCGCGGAAAGGCGATCGAAGGAAAGCCAATCGGCCTCATCCTTGAAGCAGAGCCCCGCGAATACCTCTATCTAGGGGAGGTAAAGATCGCCAACGACATGACGATCCGACGCGCATTCGATCCGGCCACCGGTCGAACCGCTAAGGAGATCGATTCGGGCGCGACTGAAGCCACGGCTATCCCCGCGCTTCTTAAGAACCTGAAGGAGCATCCTAAGGCGGTGCGCAAGCTTGACGGAGGAACGCAGGCACAGACCTCCAGCGCAGCTTCTATGCCGCCTGATCCGCCAGTCGATGACGACATGCCCTTCTAACAACCATTCAGCCCCGGTCAACCACCGGGGCTTTTTTGCGAGCACTCAAAATGAAAATTTACGAAATCCCCGGCGCGCTGCGCGAACTTCTCGACCGCCTCGACGCCGATCCCGATACGGGTGAGGTCGATGGCGAAGCCCTTGCCGCCTACGCGGAGTACACCACCGCAGCAGCTGAAAAGCTCGAAGGGACGGCTTGCTACTGCCGCGAACTCAAGGCCGAAGCCGAAGCTATCAAGGCTGAAGAAGAGCGTCTTGCAAAGCGCCGTAAGGCACTGGAGAACAAGTCCGAGCGCCTGAAGGCCTACATGATGCCCGCGCTCGAAGCTATGGGCGGAAAGGTCAAAGGCGTCATGGTGTCTCTTCGCATCGGCACGACGCAAGCCGTCAAGGTGCTCGACCTTGAGGCCCTTCCCGAAGCCTTCAGGCGCATCAAGACGACGATCGATCCGGACAAAGTAGCGCTGAAGAAGGCGCTCAAGGACGGCGAGACCATCCCCGGAGCGGCGCTCGAAGAACGCCAGTCCGTGGTGATCTCGTAAGTAAAGACAAGCTCATCACGCAAATCGTTCGATTGGCCTCTTCGAGTTGCTTAAATAGATTCGTCCATTGTCTTCAAACACATCCCCCAACAAAATGCGAAGAATCACCTCCATTTTGCGCACTTCTGTGCTCACAATGATTTTTCCATTTCTGACTGAGTTCAGGTTGAGAATTTCATCGTATTTCTGAAAAGTAGCCAGTCTTCTTTCGAGAGGGGCGTCCTGCTCTTTTAGTAGCCATACCAAGCGAGCCACCTTCATCGAATCAAGCGCTTGGACTTTGTCTGCACTATCTTGATCGAAGATTGGCTGTCGGAAGAAGGTTGTAATGGTCGTCTTGTCCGCTCCGGGCGCATACTGATCAGAAAACCCCGGAAGGACCGCGCGGATGTTCTGAACACTTTTAAAACGCAATCTTTTTGACTCGAGGTCATAGACCCCTGAAAGCGACGATGCAATAGTGAATGCGGACTCTTCGATTTTTCTGACTGAGTCGCCGCAACCGAAACCAAACCAACGATCGCGCTTAGCGAGATAAGAATTGGTGAAGCGCTGAATTAGCACCAGATTAGGTAATTGTGGCGCTCGGAACAATAGAGCACGGCATTCGCTTAAGGAATCCGTGTTTTTCAGTACATCGCTACAGTTACCATTAATGATTTCCTGAAACGACGCGAATGTTCCATCGGCATCAACATAGTCGCTGATGGAAAAGCATTCGTCTGATTCCACCTTGTAACGACCGTCGAATTCAACTTCGCTTAGCTCTGAAAACTCTTCGTATTGGCTTCTGACAACGGCGCTTATATCATTGGCCGCATCAGACATGAGTTTGAGACGCCGAACGCAGGTCGACACCCCACGAAAAGAGGCTCCAGAGACAAACAGAGATTCCGCGTTATCCATCATTTCAATCCATACAAGCAGTTATCCGAAATACTTGAAGCTTCCGTCAATCGCAACGGCCTAAGGCTGGGATTTTTGATCAACACCGTCACAGTAGTGCCGTCTGGTCGCGTGGCCTCAAAAAAGCGCATTCCACAAATTCGCAGCAATGGGGAAAAAGCAATCGTCATTGACGCCCACGAGAGGATCAACAACAAGATCCCGCCAAGCAACCACCCCGTCGGCTCTTGGCGATCTCCCTGGATCATGAACAAAGGAAGAACATATGGCAGATAGGCCAACAGGCTATCTGTGCCCAGCTCTTTGACGCTTGTTAGCTTCACGGGGAGTCGATCCAACTTCGTCGCGACCCACCCGAGGTAGATCAGGATTATTTGCCCGAGAGCATAGTTGAACACCACTGCGCACAAAACGAATACCAGCTGCGCGTTCAGGTGAGCTTCTAAGAAATGAGAGACCACATCAGGCAACAGGCTCAGCAGCCAATCCGAGTACAAATAGCTGAACGTGATGCTCAACGGGAACACGGTAGCCAACGAAATAAGAGATCGATAAAGATTATTCATGGCAAGACTCCCCTCGCGACGTTTGTCGCAAGCGCCTTTTCCATTTTGACACAGCGCCTAAGATCGGGCACAATAACCCTGCCCCGTGAAAGCGACGGGGACGGGATTGGAACCCCGACTCTAAGGCGCACAATAAAGCCGCCGACCGTTGGAAGCGGCTTTTTATTTGATGTGCAGGATGGCGTAACCGGCAGTTACGTCATCGACAAGCCTCCTTTATGGGTGGGCTTGTAGGACCCTCTTCGAGGGGCCGTTTCCTTAGAGCGGCGTTCCAAACCTACAAGCCCGCCCGCCACGATTGGAACCGTGCGAGCGGCATTCAACGCATCTAAGGAGACCTAAATGTCTGCACTCACTTTCTCTTTTGAGAATTCTTCCGTCCGCACCCTTGGCACGCCTGAAGCGCCTCTTTTTGTCGCAACCGACATCTGCAAGGCGCTCTCACACAGCAATCCGCGTAAGGCGATTGCCGATCTTGTCGACCCTGAAGACATCGTCAAGGCCGAGATCACCGACAGCATGGGCCGCACGCAAACCGTCAACTGCGTCACCGAGTCCGGCCTCTACGCACTGATCTTCGGCTCCAAGCTGGAGAGCGCAAAACGCTTCAAGCGCTGGGTAACGTCGGAAGTTCTGCCGGCGATTCGCCGCACGGGACGCTACGAAACAGACCAGTCCGCGCTGATCACGACTACAGAGCAGTACGAGATCCGCAAAGCTATCAAGTCACGCGCAAAGAACTCATCGGTTCACTACCAGACGGTCTACAACGCTCTTTACGATTACTTCAAGATCGCGAGCTACAAAGACCTAAGACACGATCAGATGAAAGCAGCACTCGCACTCATCGAGACATGCACACTTAAGCCGCAGCTTTCGGCTCCGGCAATTCCCGAAGGGTCAATCGTGATCGACGAGGCTATGGCCGAGAAAATCGTTGTCTTTATCTATTACTGGCGATATCTCTTTCGAGACGATCTGAATCTCTTTTTAGCGCTCTTGCGCCGCGTGAAATCCCCTCTCGCAGCTCATTTTTGGGAAGCCGTTAATGATCTGGGACTTGGCTTTATGGAAGATGCTCTAGCCAAGCAGGGATACTCGGTGAAAGATCTCTCGTGCTACCAACACTGGGCTTCGCAACAGCCCAAGCGCTTAACCGCGTAATCACCTAATTTTCTTAATAGGCCTCGGCACTCACCTGCCGGGGCCTTTCTTTTTTCCGAGAACGACATGACGTTGAAAAAACTTCTCGGCCACAACGAACGTACTGGGTTCAGCGATACCGCAATCATCTTCTGCGCCTTTCTGACTGGCGCCGGTATCAGCGCTCTCGGTATCTCACTCTGCCTGCTCATGCAGTGGGCAGTTCTTAATGGTTACGTACTTTTTTAGGAGTTCAGCCAATGAACGACAAAGTCATCACCACCGCGCTGCAACACTTAGTTGGCGGCGCCGCTTTGAATGTTGCTCTGGGCGCAAGACTCGAATTAGCGACCCAAGAAGCAATCGCAGCCCGCGGACGTGAGGCAATTATCGTTTACCAATGGTACAGCCGCTGCGTCAAAGATCCTTCACTTGAGGATTTTGAATCGTGGCTAAGTAAAAAAATCAGCAAGACCAAGGAATTCAGCCAACTCGTTCAGGATTGGCACAATTTCTACAAGTCCCGCGGGGCGTAATGAGGAGCCTGCATGATGAGTATTCCCTCCCACCCACATCGGCGCCCTAAGCACGAATTGAGTCGTGATGCACGTAGAGCAATCAAAACGCGGTCAGCACGTGCAAAGAAAGCTAGAAAAGCTGCGCAGCCGCCGACGCATTCAAAGACCTTCATCGCTCGCATCCTCGCTTTCTTTCAAAGGAATGCCGCATGAAGCCCGTCTACTTCTTCGGCACTCGCGCCAAGGAACTGGCCAAGAGACTTCACCCAGTGACGAACACTCGCTGCTTGGATCTCTGGACTGACGGCGCCGAACACTATTACCTGAGAACTATGCGTGCCTGCGGCAATCGGTGGCGACTTCACTCCTTCCTTCTATTGCCTGATTGGCGCATCAAAGCTAAGAACAACCATGCTCAGAAACCTCATCACCTGGATTCTCTTTGCCTTCATCGGAGCGCACCGTGACTAATCGGATTGAATGGCTTAAGGCTCGACAAAAAGGTATCGGTGGATCTGATGTTGCTGCAATTCTCGGTATCAATCCATACCGCACTCCTCTTGACATCTACAGAGAGAAGACCACAGAAATCACCGAGGACCGAGCACCTAGCGAGGCTGCTTACTGGGGGACTCAACTTGAGAGCATCGTGGCTCAAGAATTTTCAAAACGAACTGGATTCATGATTCAGCGCGTCTACCACCAGCTTGCTTCTAACCTCGATCACTACATAGGTACTAGCACTCCAACTCAGTGGGCGCTAGCAAACATCGACAGAGCAGTGATCAATCACCGGATTTCTGCCGATGTTCGCCTCACAAATCCTGCGTCAATCTGGAACGTCCAAAAATTGATGCTGACAACAGACACCTTGCTCGAATGCAAGACTGCGAATGCCTTGATGGCTGAACACTGGGGACTTTCGCAAGAAGCAGAGATCATCAAGAGGGAGATCACCTCCAAACACAAGATCCCGCTCTATTACGAAACACAAGTTCAGTGGTACATGGCAGTCACTGCCGCAAAGCTTTGTTATGTCGCTGTATTGATCGGCGGCCAAGACTTTCGCATCTACGCAGTCGACCGGAATGAATCGATCATTCAAATGATCGCTACTCGGTGCTTCGACTTTTGGATGAAGCATGTCCGAGCAGGCGTACCCCCAGAACCAATCATTGATGATGACGTCAAAAACCTCCTTCAGAAATATTTAGACGTCTGATCGTACCGCTTTTCCTGCCCTGCACTCTGAGGCGAACGTAATGACTTCCTAGGGTGTAGGGCAGGAAACTATACGGAGATTTTTAAAGTGAGTAGCAACTACCCCCTCTCATCGTTGAGAGCCCTAACGCAGTATGCAAAAGACGCTGAGACAAGCCAGTCTGATGCATTGCGTGAATACATGTACGCAATGCTGTTGGTGACGGAATTTAGTGTCTTGCAAATGAAAGCTGCGGTGCGAGGAAAAAAGACTGCCGATACCGGCCTCTGGACGATCCTTGCAGAGATGCTCACTCGAATGGCGATCTTCATCCATGAAGGAGATCACCGGCGTGAGGTTTCCCGAAAGAGCTGCGCACGTTCTATCGCAATCGCTGCAACCGAGTCTATCGGCGTGAGATTGATAGAAAGCGCGGAAACAAGAAGAAACCTGAGCTTTGAAGAAATAGTCGGAGAAGAACGATGGACTTTAATGATCTCACCATCGACGAGCTGAGAGAACAAGCAAGCAGGCTACGTTTGTGCCTGCCTTACTCGGACATCGAGGCATGTAGAGAACGGGCTGAAGAACTGATCGAAGAAGGCGAAGCCCTTCAAAACACCATTGCATTCATCGTGTTAATTGAAAGACGAATCAAAGAGCTCGAAGATGAGGGCACTGAAAGCTCATCTTGCTGCTACGAACAAAAGGAGATCACAAAATGAGAGCTAGGAATACTACTGACATATCTCCCATTGGGGTATTGATGCTTGATGTCAAACAAGTAGCAGCCTCCTGTGGGATCGGAACATCAACCGTCTGGAAACTAGTAAAGCTGGGCACCTTCCCGCGACCGGTTTACTTTGGTCCTAAGGTTGCTCGATTCAAAGCTGAAGACATCCAAAAGTGGGTTGCAAACCTTGAACCCGCCACCACTCCACTGATAGGCAACCATACGGAGCAAGTGAAAGAAACTGCGTAAGCAAAACCCCGCTCAGCGTCGTGCTGGCGGGGTTATTGCGGTTAAACTACAGGGACTCTAACCTTAAACGGCCAAGCCTTGTAGCCATAATCAGAAGCTCGCATTAACTTCCCTGTACGCCAATGACGATAAACAGTGCAAAACACGAGCTTCATTACGCCCTTTCGGGCCTTCTTCGTGGGATGAGCCATATGGCAAATCTCCACGAGCGAGCTATGAGCTTGACATCGTTCTCCACCGAACTCATAATGATGGAGTCTTGAAACCGACATCAATGGGTGACTCGCTCGCGACCACCCTCCAGGCGTTGAAGAATTGCAATTTCTTCAACGCCTTTCTCATATCCGTTTTAATTGCTTTAATCTGATTCTCGCTGCCTCAAACGAAACTCCGAATCTTTCTGTTAGTTCTTCAGGCAAAATCAAACCCTCTGCTTCAATGATGGCAAACGGCATCAAGAGCTCACCAGCAAAAGTATTGGCCTGCTACTCCGAGTCCTCATATGCCTTGTGCTCTTGCGACTCTTCTCGACTGAAAGATCGTTCATGTCCCAAAATCAGATGCCCGAATTCGTGCCAGAATGTAAACATTGAACGTGTTCGAGTTCCTAAAATGCACGCCTCATAATCACAATCTCGAAGACGAATGCATTTGTCTTCAGGAATGTACACAGCTTCAACACCTCTAGCAAGGCGAGGATCGTCGTTTGGCACAACGTCGAGAGTTCCGCTATAAAGCAACTCTTCGAGAATCTGCCCCATGGCGTTTTTCGGGTCACCCACTACCTCTCGAACATGCTCTGCGATTTGTCGGATGTTTAGGATCGATCGCGGAGGAACTTTATAACCCCGACAGAAATTCATTCACGCCCCCTTTGCTTTGATCCAGCCAAAAGCTGGGCAAATTCTTCAAGCTTTTCTTGTGACATATCTACGCGGGCAAAACCTGCAACAAGGAATTGTTGAGCTGTCGACAGGCCTTCAAGAGACACTGATCGATTTGAAACGTCTGCCGCCTCATGAAGACCTGAAATAGTCATCCCCCGTGTAGCGAAGAATTTTTCAACCTTCTCGAGAAAATTCGGAGATATTTTCTTCGAACCAACTTCCGTAGCACTGAGATACGAAGGAGCAACACCAATGCTTCGAGCCATATCGAGCATGGTGACACCAGCGTCTATCCGAGCTTTTCGGACAAGCTTTCCATACTCACTAATCTTCATTACGTACTCCTGTTCTGAACTGGTATTTCACCAATTCAGTGAAATTATAACTAATAATAAGAAACTTGCAAGAGAGAAGTACAAAAATTCCCCCATGCTTCATATACATCTCTCATGTCTCCTAGCGCCTGCTCACGATCGTATGCGCACTGATAGCTTTCATTCCGATGATCAAGGCAGCTTTCTCGCAGATCGCGAGGAAAAGCTTTGTGTCCGTATCCTCTGGCATCTTTAGCCCACGTATTGAAAGTTGCTCGCGCAAGCCCATGAAGCGTCACTATGCGTGGTTGACCATCACGCGTTTTCTGATCTGGATCGACCCACCCAATACCATCAACCTTTCTCTGCTTAACGTGCATTCGTTTGAGAAGCGCCCGGACAGAATCCCGTGAAAATGCAGACAAGTTGCCCTTATTGATATTGGGAAACACAAACCCTTTTTCGTCATTCGGAAAGCGTGGAGCTGTATCGAGCAACGCTTTCGCTTGGTTGCTCAAAGGTGTTTTTCTATCGAATGGGATCTTGTCCGACTTCATCTTCATGCGATCACGAGGAATGACATGCAGCCAATGGCCGTCATCGTCCTGCTGAATTTCGTCCCAAGTTGCTTCACGTGCCGTGGTGTTCCGCGCTGATGTAAGAATGGCAAAAGCAAGGCAACGTGCAGTCTGGCTTTGCGGCACCAGCTTCATAAGCTCGGCAAAAAAAGCTGGCATTCTCTTCGGATGAAGAGCTGGTTCGTGACCACCCTCCGGTCGATCAAGCGCGAGAAGGTCACCGAGCTTTCCATTTTTCACCTGACACGGATTGAGCATGGCCGGGATCATCTCCTGTCTCATAGCCCAGTCATAAGCATTGCGCATATCGGACAAGATCCGTTCTGGCGTGTCTATCATCGTTCGCCACTTCTCTCCGATTTCCTCATGTACTCGTTCGGCAGTCAAATCCTTCGCCGACATGGAGAACAGTGATGCAGATAAGTGATTTCGGCAGTAACCATCCCAGACAAGCTCTTTTGGCTTTAAGGCATTCTTCCACCGTCCACGTTCTTCATTGAACCGGATCCAGCTGTAGACAACATCTTTAACTGAAGGTTCTCGCGGAGACTCTAGCAGCCTTGTAAGCTGCTCTGCTTTTTGCTTCTTGACTTCTGAAGGATCTATTCCATCATCCAGCATCCGCCGCCAATCCGCAGCCATCATAAAAGCTTCACTTAAGCTCAGCTGAGGGTAAGAGCCAAGATTAAAGCACCGTTTAGTGCGACGATCCCGCAGAACGAAATATTTGACAATCGAACCGTCACTCCTACTGCGTGGACGGACATACAGACCAGGAACTACCCCACAAGCCGTTTCGGAAGTAACGCTTCGGAGTTTTTTATCGGTCATTTTGACTGCGACTCTAGGCATAAGCTAATCGTTGCTCCCAAAAAATCCGAGTGATATTTCCATTTTATGCTCCCACGTGTTTTTATGGGAGCTTAAATGGGAGCATTAGCCGCGAGCTAGAGACACTTCGATGCGGACTTTAATACGCCAATAAGCAGCATCTTAATATCGCGTCATCCTTAGAGAATCAAGGAATGCGAGACGATGACGCAACAAAAAAGGCCATCTTACGATGACCTTCTTTTGTTGATCTGGTCGGGGCGGCGGGATTCGAACTCGCGACCCCTTGCACCCCATGCAAGTGCGCTACCAGGCTGCGCTACGCCCCGAACAGAAGGGAGAGTTTATATGACCCTCCCTAAAAAGTCAAATCAATCTTCGCCACCGGCGATCAGATTCGTTGTCACTCGGCTGTTGAGCGTTCCCGATGGATGGAACGTGACGACTCGGCGTTCGGTGATAGTCACCGTTTCGCCGGTCTTCAGGTTGCGGCCCGGGCGAGCCACCTTGTCGCGAACCGAGAAGTTGCCGAGACCTGGGATCTTCACCGTATCACCCTTTTCCAGATGCTCGGCGACGAGTTCAAAGAAGGTCTCAACGATAAGTTTGGCATGAGGACGATCAAGTCCTGCGACATGATCGACCAATGCTTCTGCCAGGCTTGCCTTATTGAGCGTGTAGATCTCAGCGGCGGTCAGTTCAAATTCTTCAGTCATATTCACTAGCGGTCAATTGAGAATTATGTCTTTCGAAGGGAATCATGCAACTCCCTTCGAAATAGTTCAAGGTCAATCACGCGCGCAGATGCGCTCCCACGCCCTCGAGCGCTTCGAGAATCGCTCGCACAGCGCCGTCAGCTTGTTCGTCGGTGAGCGCTTCTTCGGTACGGCTTGAAAGTTCAATGGCGAAGGCCAGTGACTTCTCAGCAACTGTATCCACTGCGTCCTGCGGACGGTAGAGGTCAAAGAGCTTGAAGTTGGCGAGCGGCGCCAGACGAAGATCTTTCTTCTTAGCCGCAGCAACCGCATCAAAGAGCTTCTCGACTTCCATTTCCGCAGGCACGACGACGGCCAAGTCGCGGGTAACGGACTGGAACTTGCTCACCGGAACGTAGTTCGGAAGCGGACGATCCAGAAGTGCCGGCACCTCGACTTCGAAAACCACCGGGGCATGCGGCAGTTCATACGCCTGTGCAGCCTTCGGGTGAAGTTCGCCAATAAAGCCGATGCGCTTGCTGCCCAAGTACACAGCTGCCGAACGTCCCGGATGCAGTGCCGGGAACGCTTCCTTGACGAAGCGCAGCTTCATCGGAGCCGCTAAGCGTTCGAGATCGCCTTTGACGTCATAGAAGTCGACGCGGCGAGCGGGTTTTCCCCACTGTTTGTCATCGGCATCACCATAGGCGAGACCCGCAATGTGCTGCGGCTGGCGAACGCCCTTCACCGTCCACGGACCTTCTTCAATCGAAGGATCGGGGAAGAAGACGCGCCCCAGCTCAAACACGCGCACGCGCTCGGCACGGCGGTTGAGATTGTATTTGAGAATATCCACCAAACCGCCGATTAGCTGCGTACGCATCACCGAAAGCTGCGACGCGATTGGATTCAGCAGACGAATGGGGCTGCCGTTTCCTGCGAAAACGCGTTCCCAGTCTTCCGGCACAAAGGAGAAGTTGATGAGCTCCTGGTACCCCTGCTCGGCCATTTCACGGCGAAGCGCATGCTGATCACGTCGCTCTTCGCGGCTCGGCTTCATCGCGCTGCGGGCCAGCGGCGGACGATCCGGGAGTTTTTCGAGTCCGTAGAGGCGGGCCACTTCCTCAATCAAATCCTCTTCGATTTCAATATCAAAGCGGAACGACGGCGGAACGACGGTAAAGACACCGTCGTCATAGGTGAAATCGAAGCCGAGACGCTTGAAGCTTGTCTCCATCGATTCGACAGGGATTTCCACTCCGACCACCTTGCGGCAGCGATCAACGCGCATCTTCACGGGAGCACGCGTCGGCAGAGCCGTCTGAACATCCGCAACGGGACCTACCGTCGTTTCGGGCGTACCGCAAATGTCGAGCACGAGCCGTGTGATGTATTCAAGATGTTCGGCCGTTGAAGCGAAATCGACGCCGCGTTCATAGCGGTAGGCCGCATCGGTCGAGAAATTAAGTTTGCGGCAGCGGCCCTGAATCGCTTTCGGGAACCAGAAGGCGGACTCAATAAAGAGGTCTGTCGTTTCCGTACTGATGGAAGACGACTCCCCGCCCATGATGCCTGCCAGACACTCAGGCTCATCGCCCGCGCAGATAACGCCGTACCAAGGATCAAGAGCAACGGTTTCACCGTTGAGCAGCTGAACGGACTCGCCTTCGCGTGCCCAACGCACCGTCAAACGATCCGCAGGGATCTTCTTCAGATCATAAAAGTGCGTCGGACGGCCCAGCTCGAGCATGACATAGTTGGAAATATCGACCAAAGCCGAGATCGAACGCATGCCGCAGCGCTCCAAGCGCGCCTTCATCCAATCCGGCGTCGGAGCGGCAGCATTCAGGCCGCGAAGAATTCGGCTCGTAAAGCGGCCGCAAAGGTCGGGCGCCTGAACATCCACCGGAAGCGTGCAGGAGCAAGTGGCAGCAACCGGATCCATCGCCGGCAGCGTGAGCGGCGCACCGGTAATCGCATGCACATCGCGTGCGACGCCGACCACGGAGAGCGCATCGCCGCGATTGGGGGTGAGCTTGAGTTCGATCTTGGCATCGTCAAGACGTGCGTACTGACGGATATCGACGCCCACCGGTGCATCATCGGGCAGGATCCAAATACCATTGTGATCTTCGTTGATGCCGAGTTCGCGCGTCGAACAGAGCATGCCCATCGAAACCACACCGCGCAGCTTGCTCTTTTTGATGCGGAAGTCGCCGGGGAGCACGGCACCGATCGTAGCGCAGGCGACTTTGATGCCGGCACGGACATTCGGTGCGCCGCAGACGATCTGCAGCGTTTCGCCGGTACCGGCATTGACTTCGCAGACGTGCAGATGGTCCGAATTCTCATGATCGCGGCAAGAGAGCACCTCACCCACTACGACGCCGGAAAAGGCCGGCGCAATGGTACGAACCTCTTCAACCTCAAGACCCGCCATCGTCAGGGCATCGGCCAGCTCATCCGTGCCGAGCGCCGGATTGACATACTGGCGCAGCCATTCTTCAGTGAAAATCATTTATGCCTCGGGGGATTAGTTGAACTGACGCAGGAAGCGAAGGTCGCCTTCAAAGAAAAGACGCAGATCGTCGACGCCGTAGCGAAGCATCGTCAGGCGTTCAAGGCCGGAGCCGAACGCAAAACCGATGTATTTCTCGGGGTCCAGGCCGTAATTGCGCACCACATTGGGATGCACTTCACCGGCGCCCGAAATCTCGAGCCACTTGCCCTTTCGCGGTCCGCTGGTGAACATCATGTCGACTTCGACCGAAGGTTCAGTGAACGGGAAGTAGGACGGACGGAAGCGGACTACGAGATCATTCGTCTCAAAGAAGCAGCGCAGGAAGTCGCTGTACACGCCCTTCAAATCGGTAAAACTGATATCGGTATCGAGCCACAGGCCTTCGACTTGATGGAACATGGGAGAATGCGTCGCGTCGCTGTCAACGCGATAGGTACGGCCCGGACTAATGACCTTGATCGGCGGCTGATGCGTACGAGCGTAGCGCACCTGCATGGGCGAGGTGTGCGGACGCAGCGGCAGCGGGCGGCCTTCGTCATCATTGCGGTCCACATAAAACGTATCCTGCATTGAGCGGGCCGGATGATTGGGCGGGTTATTCAAAGCAGTGAAGCTAAACCAGTCGCTCTCGATTTCAGGACCATCGGCCACATCAAAGCCGATCGAACGGAAAATTTCCTCAATTCGCATCCACGTGCGCATGACGGGATGGATTCCGCCCTTGGCGTCCATGCGCCCGGGGAGCGTCACGTCAATGGACTCCTGGGCGAGTTTGGCAGCGAGCGCTTCTTCAGCGAGCGCTTCGCGTCGTGCATTGAGAGCGGCCTCAACCTGCTGCTTGGCGCGGTTGATTTCCTGACCGCGAGCGCGGCGCTCTTCGGGAGCGAGACGGCCGAGCTCCTTCATGAGCATCGTAAGGCTGCCCGTTTTGCCGAGGTAGCGTGCCTTGGCGTCCTCGAGAGCGGCAGCGGCATTCGCCTCAGCGAATTCACGCTGCGCGGACTCGATGAGTTCGGAAAGTTCCTGCATTTTGAATTCCAAAACTTGAAAAATCTGGCGGACGCCATCGAATGTCGGTGCAGGACCTGCGGCGAGAAAAAGAGAGACTGAGTATCGAGGGATGTAAAAAAGACGCATTGCTGCGTCGTTCCTTCTTTTCCCTGCTCAAAGCCTCTTGAGAGCCCTTCAGGCTCAGATTCCCGTCTCACAGCGCCTCCCGACAGGGAGTCGTCCGTTTTCGCATCTGCAGTTTTCAGCCGCAGCAGTTGAACCGCCCAAGGCCGAAAACGTAAACGCGAAGAACGGCTTCAGATCGATGAGCGCGTCCTAATAGTGACCGCACCCTCCGCAGAAGCCGTCGGAGAAGTTAGGAATTCTACAAGCAATTCTCTGAGAATGCTCGAAAAAAAGCTCCGTGACCCTCGCGGATCCGGAGCTTTCTTCAGCCTTTCTTTGCGCAGAATCAGGCGTTCTTGACCTGAGCAACGAGGGCGGCAAAACCGTCCTTGTCATTCACAGCCATGTCGGCGAGAACCTTGCGGTCGAGGGCGATGCCGGCCTTCTTCAGACCGTTCATGAACACCGAGTAGCTCAGGCCGTTGGCGCGGCTGCCGGCGTTGATACGAGCGATCCACAGACGGCGGAACACATGCTTCTTGTCGCGGCGGTCACGATAAGCATACTGACCGGCACGCATGACAGCCTGCTTGGCAACACGGAAAACGTTGTTGCGGCGCAGACGGTAGCCCTTCGAAAGGGTGAAAATCTTCTTATGACGAGCACGAGCCGTCACACCACGCTTCACACGAGGCATCTTTAACTCCTTTCTTCTGAATTAGGCGTAGGGGAGCATGCGCTTGACGGACTTGATGTCCGACTCATGCACCGTGACCATACCGCGCAGATGACGCTTGTTCTTCGTCGTGCGGTGGGAAAGGATATGACGCTTCGTAGCGTGGGCGCGCTTGATCGAGCCGCTGGCACGCGGCTTGAACCGCTTCGCAGCGGCGCGCTTGGTCTTCATCTTCGGCATTTGGCCGTTACCTCTTATTGGATGAACCGCGGGCGTCCGTTCAGATCTTGAACGGCTCTTGTCTGGCCTGAGGCTCACTTATAGAAAACTCGAGGCCGGCAAAACCTTCCGGCCTCTCGTCAAGGAACGCGATTCTACATCAATGCAAAACCGCGTGTGTGAAATCAGCGCTTCTTTTTGGGAGCGAGGACCATGATCATCTGGCGGCCTTCGAGCTTGGGCGCATGCTCGACCTGAGCAATATCGACAAGCTCCTCACGGACGCGGTCCATGAGCTGAGTGCCGAACTGCTGGTGAGCCATTTCGCGTCCGCGGAAGCGCAGCGTGATCTTGGCCTTGTCGCCGTCCTCAAGGAAGCGCTTCAGGCTGCGCAGTTTCGTCTGGAAGTCGTTCTCATCCGTGGCCGGACGGAACTTGACTTCCTTGATCTGGACGACTTTCTGCTTGGCCTTGGCTTCCTGAGCCTTCTTCTGCTCCTGATAGCGGAACTTGCCGTAATCCATCAGACGGCAGACCGGCGGGACTGCGTTGGGCGCAACCTCGACCAAATCCACCCCTGCATCCTCAGCCATGCGGAGGGCTTCGGATGTGCGGACGATCCCGATCTGGGCGCCATCGACGCCGGTCAGTCGGACTTCAGGAACTCGGATCTCACCATTGATCCGATGCTTGCGATCTTGAGCTATGGCTCTTCTCCCAAAAATTAAGCGTTGTGCGCGCTAAAACACCCGATCAGCGGGTGCGTTCGCGGTTTTCCGTTGAAATGCGTTCGATGAAGGCGTCGAGCGACATCACCCCGAGGTTCTCGCCTCCGCGGGCGCGCACGGAAACCGTTCCCGTCTGTGCTTCCTTTTCACCCACTACGAGGATGTAAGGAAGTTTTTGCAGACTAAGCTCGCGAATTTTATAGTTGATCTTTTCGCTGCGCAAATCCGTCTGAACCCGGAGACCGGCAGCATGGAGTTTTGCAGCAACATCTTTGGCGTAAGCGCCCTGATTGTCGGTAATCGACGTCACAGCGCACTGAATCGGAGCAAGCCACACCGGAAAGGCGCCGGCAAACTCTTCAATCAGCATACCGATCCAGCGCTCGAGCGAGCCCAGAATGGCGCGGTGAAGCATCACCGGAATCTTGCGGGAGTTGTCTTCGGCAACATACTCAGCGCCAAGACGACCCGGCATCTGGAAGTCCACCTGCACGGTGCCGCACTGCCAGGACCGGCCGAGGCAGTCCTTCAGGTGATATTCAATCTTGGGGCCGTAGAAGGCGCCTTCGCCGACGAGCACTTCGTACTTGATGCCGAGCGCATCAAGGCTCGCCATCAGAGCATGTTCGGCCTTGTCCCACACGGCATCTTCACCAATGCGCATCGCCGGGCGAGTCGCCACCTTGTAGGCGATGTCAGTGAAGCCGAAGGTCTTGTAGACCTTCTGCACGAGCGCGGTAAAGGCTTCGCATTCGGCAAGAATCTGATCTTCCGTGCAGAAAATGTGACCGTCGTCCTGAGTGAAGCCGCGCACACGCATGAGGCCGTGGAGCGAACCCGAAGACTCATTGCGGTGGCACTGACCGAATTCACCAATGCGCAGCGGCAGATCACGGTAGCTGCGAAGCTTCGAATTGAAGATCTGGATGTGGCCGGGGCAGTTCATCGGCTTGAGCGCGTAGTAGCGGTTCTCCGACTCCGTCGTGAACATATTGTCGCGGTACTTCGCCCAGTGACCGGAACGCTCCCACAGAGAGCGGTCAAGCAGCTGAGGAGCTTTCACTTCTTCGTAGCCATTATCCTGATAGACGCGGCGCATGAACTGCTCGATCACCTGCCAGAGCGCCCAACCTTTGGCATGCCAGAAGACCATGCCCGGCGCTTCATCCTGCAGATGGAAGAGATCGAGTTCGCGACCAAGGCGGCGGTGATCACGCTTTTCGGCCTCAGCGAGCATCTCGAGATAAGCCTTCTGCTCATCCTTCGTCGCCCAGGCCGTACCGTAGATGCGCTGGAGCATTTCGTTCTTGCTGTCGCCGCGCCAGTAGGCGCCCGCCACCTTCATCAGGTGATGCACCTTGAGGCAGCCCGTTGACGGCACGTGAGGGCCGCGGCAAAGATCCACGAAGTCGCCCTGACGATAGAGCGAAATCACTTCACCCGCAGGAATCGAAGAGATGATTTCAGCCTTGTAGTGTTCGCCCAAAGCCTTGAAGAAGTCGATGGCTTCTTCACGCGGCATTTCTTCGCGCACGATCGGAATATTTTTCTTGACGAGCTCATCCATACGAGCTTCGATCGCCTTCAAATCTTCGGGCGTAAAAGCGCGGGTGTAGGAAAAGTCGTAGTAAAAGCCGTTTTCGATCGCCGGTCCGATCGTGACCTGTGCCTCGGGAAAGAGCTCCTTGACGGCCTGAGCCATCAGGTGAGCGGTCGAGTGACGAATAATCTCAAGCCCTTCGGGGTCGCGTGCCGTGATGATCGCAACCGCAGCATCGCCGTCAATCACGTGCGAGAGATCCACCAACTTGCCGTCCACACGTCCGGCTAAAGCTGCCTTAGCGAGTCCGGCACCGATCGATGCGGCAACCTGGGCCACCGTGACGGGACCTTCGTACTCGCGTTTGGAGCCGTCGGGAAGAGTGACTGAAGCCATTTCGAAATCCTCACAAAAATTCTGGGCATAAAAAAAAGTGCGGCCTGAGCCGCACTTCTTTCATGTCGAACAGTGACAATACTGCGCTCACGCCCTGTTAATAATAACGGGGCGCTGTTGTTCGAAATTCATTCGCCAACATCCGCATCGTCGCTGTCCGAAAAAAATTTTGGTAGGCACAATTGGATTCGAACCAACGACCCCCACCATGTCAAGGTGATGCTCTAACCAACTGAGCTATGTGCCTGTCAAGGTTATTGTTCTGGAGATTTTGCTCCCCGTCCGGTCCCTGAACCGGATATCACGATCGAAACGTCTTGGTAGGCACAATTGGATTCGAACCAACGACCCCCACCATGTCAAGGTGATGCTCTAACCAACTGAGCTATGTGCCTGAGCGTTCACAATCAGTGAGGCACGAATTATACCTAGGTGAATGCTCACAGCAAGCACTTTTTAGAAGGATAGCGCAAATGCGGTATTCACCTAGGCACCTCTCAGTCTTCAGAGACGGCGTGCCGAAAGAACGCCGTGCACGGCGCGCAGCCCTTTGAGCAGCACCTGCATAGCATTGCCGCCCTTGACCTCGAGCGAAAACCGCATGTGCTGATCGCCCTTGAGAATCTGCGTGTTGAGCGCCGTCACGTGCACCTTTTCGCGCTGCATCACTTCCGTCACATCCTTCATGATGCCGGACCGGTCGGAGGCAATCACGAGCACGTCGGCGGGATAGAGCGCATCATCACCGGCGCGCCCCCAACTCACTTCAATCAAGCGGTCATGATCCTGATCGACCATGTTCTTGAGGTTAGGACAGTCTGCACGGTGAATCATCACGCCTCGGCCGCGTGTGACGTAGCCCACAATTTCGTCGGGCGGCACCGGATGACAGCAGCGGGCAAGCTGTGTGAGAAGGGAATCCATGCCGACCACGAGCACCTTGCCCTTACTCGCCGCGCTCGAAGCTCCGCGCAGCACCAAATCATGCTCAGGAGCAGGCGCCGGAGCGGGCTTGGGCGGCTGTACGGCCTGTGCGAGCGCTGTCAGCGTGATTTCTTCCTTGGCAAAAGCCACACAGAGCTCATCAACGGTGCCAAAGCCCAGGCGTTTCGCAAGATCATCGAGCTTAACCGCGGTTTTTCCCAAACGCGCGAGTTCTTTATCCAGGCGGTCACGGCCCTCGGCGATCTGCTGCGCGAGCTGCTCAGCATTGAACCACTGCCGCACCTTGTTGCGGGTACGGGGACTCGCGGCATAGCCGAGTTCGGGATTGAGCCAGTCGCGGCTCGGCTGACCGACTTTTGCCGCAATGATTTCGACGGTCTGTCCGGTCTTAAGCTTGGTATTGAGCGGCACCATCATCCCGTCGACTTTTGCTCCGCGGCAGCGGTGACCAAGCTGAGTATGGATTTGGTACGCAAAATCCACCGGGGTAGCACCGGCGGGAAGCTCAACGATGCGGCCTTGCGGCGTCAGACAGTAGACATGGTCGTCTTCCACGGCCGGCGCTGCCGGCTGCCCCTTCTGCCCCGCCTCTGCATTGGGGGCTTGGGCGCTCTGCTCGGCAGCGCCCCCGCCCACATCACTCCTCCAGGCCAGGAGCTGACGCAGCCACGCCACGCGCTGCTCCTCAGCAATGGAGGCGCCGTTGGAATTGCCCGCCTCTTTGTAGCGCCAATGCGCAGCAACACCGAGTTCGGCAAATTCATGCATGGCTCGAGTGCGGATCTGAATTTCAATCGGCCGGCCGAGCTGATCGGTAATGACGGTATGGAGCGACTGATAACCATTGGGCTTGGGATTGGCAATATAGTCGTCATACTCCTTCGACAAAACCGTGAAGTGCTCCTGCACAATCGAGAGCGCTTCATAGCACTGCTCGACGGTTTCGACGATGATTCGAACCGCACGGACGTCAAAGAGCTGATCAAAGCGCAGGTGCTTGCGCTGCATCTTTTTCCAAATGGAATAGATATGCTTCGGGCGGCCCGACACCTCAGCCTGAATACCGTGAGAAATCATCAGCGCCTGGATCTTCTTCACCGCCAAAGCCATGAATTCCAAACGTTCCTCACGAGACTCATCGAGTTCAGCAGCAATCTGGTGATATTCGGCCGGATGCGTAAAGCGAAGCGAGAGGTCTTCGAGCTCCCACTTGATCTGCCAAATACCGAGTCGATTAGCCAAGGGCGCATAAACGGCGAGCGTTTCCTCACCGAATTCCACTGCGCCCGGCGCCTGTGAAGAGACAAACCAGCGCAGCGTCTGCAGGCGGCTTGCCAATTTGAGCAGTACGACGCGCAGATCCTGACTCATCGCCAAGAACATGCGGCGAAGCGCCTCGGGCTGCACCGCCGCACTGGATTCTTTGTTTTCCGAGCGTGCGCGCTTGGAGAGATCATTCATCTTCCCGAGCTCGCGCACAAGCCCTGCCACATTCTCCCCAAAGCTCTTTTCAATCCATTCATCGGGCTTCTGCACGAGCGTGGGCACGCTGAAAAGATACGCCGCAGAAATGAGCTCCGGATCGTTTCGAATGGCCCGCAGAATGTTGGCAACACCGTCGGCATGCGCCATGACCGACTCGCCCGTAGAAAGCGTCCTGCCGTAATAAAGCGGTTCCACCGAGCTGCGTGCAGCAGCCGGATCAGCGGTTTTCGTGAATTGGGTGGCATCCATCGCCGCCTCCAAAATCTTTTTCTTCTTTTGGCTGCTCGGGTTGGTTCCAAACCCGCACAGCACCGTAATGGATTATTGGCCGCAGGCAAACGTCATCCGCACAAGGACTCTTTAAACCTCATACATCTTCCGTCGCTACTCGGTGAATTGTAGGTAAGCAAGAGCGCCTTGCGCAGAAAGCGGACTGAAAGGAATCAAATCCTTACCGACTGGCCGCTGAAATAGCACAGCCGGAAGGATTAGGGTTTTCACTGTGTTTGCGTAAATTAGAGCAAGTTCAGCCGCCAGGACATCTTCACGGAGCCCCCTGCAGAGCGAACGCTGGATCCAGCGCGTGAAGCAAAACCGGAAAAATCCAATCTGGAATCCCGCCATTCAATGCCGGCAGCGAGTTCGGCATTCCATTGGAAGCGTTCGGGCTCAGCAGCCGTCATGACAGTTGCTGACGATGTCGAGCCCCCGGCGGGCCCTTGAACCATCACATCGCGGTCGCCGCCGACCGTACTGTTCAACGCTGCAGTCAACGACACATCCAAGCGCCTCGGCTTCACCTGCCCCCAATATCCGGCTCCCGGCGCAAAATGAAGCGCCCCCGTTATGACGCCGCCCGCCGTTGCCGCCACAGCCTGCGCGGAAGCTTCACGAATGGTGAGCACAGCTCCTGCCGGTGAGCGCCATGTTCCTTCAGCCGTATCCACCCGCAGATACCGCAGTCCGGCAAAGCCCGAAATCACCCATGAACGGTCAGGCCCGCTGCCCGACAACGCGCTGCCGGCGAAAAGCGGCTGCTCATAAAGAAAGCCGCTGGAATAAATGCGCCGCTTGAGTTTTTCCATCTCAAGATACTCACGGGCCGCCCCCATGCGATAACGGTCGTCAGCCTCAAGCCACGTCAAATCTACCGTTCCCCAGCCGCTGCCGAGCCGTCGGCGCACAAAGAATGATGCGGAAGCTTCGTCGGACTCGCTGTCTACCCCGAGTTCCGCTGCCGCTCCCTGTTTATAAAGCGTATCCAGACTTCTTGTTGTGAAGCTCCCCATCAAGCCGACACGCCAATCCTCCCGCCCGAAAATGACAGCGGCGTCAAAAGTGGTGTCTTCGCTTTTGACCGTAAAGGGTTTAGAGACCGGCGTCGATACATCAACCTTGGTGCTGCCGGCTGAAGCGCCAATAAAAACAGGCACATCCTGCACTACTGCCGGCAGATGCTCCTGCAGGTTCGTGCGCCAGGCTTTCAGCCGTTCCGTCCAGTCAGGATCGGCCTTTTCCGAATCAGCAGCTGCTTTTCGGCTAGCCGCCCTTTGCGCTTCAAGCGAACGAATTTCTGCGGCACGCGCCGCCTGCGCCTCCGCCATTCTTGCCGCCGAAGCCAGCCGCATGGAGGTCGAGACGGCGTTTTGCATCAGTCGCTCATTGGTACCCGTTGAAGAAGCGGCCGTGGCAACCGCCATCATCGTGCCTTCAACCACGTCGGACGTATTGGTAAAAAGCGTGCGGTAAAAGCTGGGCACAAGGAGCGATGTTCGGTTTTCATAAAGCTCTTGAAGCATTGCCGCGAGCGGCCCCTCAAACGTTGGGCTGCCCAACACCCCGACCACCGCGCCTGACGCATCGAAATAAAGTCCTCCTGTTTCCAGAAGCCCCTCTACTTTCAGCGTCAGATTTTCCAGTCCGGAGACCTCAGCGCGGCTCAAATCAAGCCCTTCAACTTTAAAGGTCGTCCCCGCCGCCGGAACGCCGGATGCGGCTTTGCGGTCAGCCGATTGGGATGATGCCGGTAAATCGGCTCCGTCTTCAGCGTCCTGAAGAGTGTCGTCTTCATCCGTGCGGGTGAGTGAAGACAAAAGAAGCGTTGAACCCGCCTCAAAGCGAGCCTTCGTACCATCCTCGAGCGTCAGTGTGGTGTGTTCGCCCTCGATAGAGAGCACGCCGCCGCTACCTACCCAGAGATTCCAACTATTGGAGGCTGCCTCCCGATCCGCGCTGCTCCCGCCCACCGCAATCGACATCCCGCGCGTGAGTGAAGCATTCTTTTGGACGCGAACCGCACCCTGCGGCGCCGCGGCGGGCGTAAAAAAGAAATTTTCGATTGGATCCGTTCCGGCCTCGTTGCCATCATCAAATGCCGCATGAGACCAAACGAAAGCACCGCCCGAACCCACACGAATGTCAAGATGACCGCCGCCGCTCACAGAGAGCTCTTCAATCATCAAGGTTGAAAACTGATCCGCCTGAGCATTGTCTTCACCCACCGTCACCAACGTGCATTCCGTATCCGCCGTCAGTTTTTGAATATGTACTTCTGCGTTTGACGTGAATTCAGACGCCTCCGTTGCCGCTGCGCTGAGAATCAGTGACCCGCCGCGGCTGACAACCTCCCAAAGCTCTGCATAACCGTCGACTTCGACCTGCAGGCGGGCGCCGGAGTGAAGCTCAGCCGTACCGGCAAACTCTCTTGTCGGCCCATACACGTTCTTAAAAATGGCGCCGCTCCCGACAGTCAGCTGACCGCTCACTTCAAGATTGGCCGTACAAAAATAGGCATCTGACAACAGCTCGAGATGGCCTGACTGCGTCACGTTCGTTGCGCTGTGATCTGCATAGCAGTCCTCTAAAACAACATGATCGGACACCATGTAGGGATCAGAGATATCGCCATAGACACTATTGGCCAATACCGGTGAAGCGGCCCCGCAGAAAAGAAACCCTGCTGTCATTAAGCTTAGAGACAGAGCGCTCAAACACGGCAGACCGCCCGAGCGCATGCCGCCGCGGGAAACGAGGCGCACTCCTAAGTGATGAGGGAAGACAAAAGTGGAGTGCACACTGCGGCCCACGCCGTGAGCACACTCGGAAGTGCATTCTGTTGTTTTCATTATTTGAAGAGAATGTAGTTGAGAGGTGCCCGCAAAGGGGCTCAAAGATTCTCTCTGCTCTTCAAAGCTTTTGCTCCAGCGCCTGTGCTCACAGCTTTTTAGCTAAAGGAAGCCGTATTAATGCATCACGATTTCAATATTATCACTTTATTAGTTGAAAACAATTAGCGATATACCTCATCATTTTGGAGAAAATATCCGTCAAATAATTATGTAAACTTTGAATTGACAGCTTAATACATGTCAATCGCAATCAAAAGACTATCAATTTTGATTGTGTATTTTTTGAGGTATAAAAAACCCTCCCATGCAAAAAGCATAGGAGGGATCGCGTTATATCCGGTTATGAAGGCGCTGTGACCGCGATTAATTGCGCAGACTGTGGATCGGCGCCGGGATGCGGCCGCCAAGCTTCACGAAGCCCGACGCATCGCCGCCCGGAACGCGGATGATGGACGCTTCACCGAGGAGACCGCCGAAATGAGCAACGTCGCCCACGGTCTTGCCCGGAACCGGAATCACACGGACCGCAGTGGTCTTGCCGTTGATCATGCCGATAGCGGATTCGTCGGCGATCATGCCGGAGATCGTCGAAGCGGGGGTGTCGCCCGGAATGGCGATCATGTCCAGGCCCACAGAGCAGACAGAGGTCATGGCTTCGAGCTTTTCGAGCGTCAGAGCGCCCGAGCGCGCAGCGGCTTCAATGGCGCTGTCTTCGGACACCGGAATGAAGGCGCCGGAAAGCCCGCCCACGTGCGAAGAGGCAAAAACACCGCCCTTCTTCACCTGATCGTTGAGCATCGCGAGAATGGCAGTCGTGCCGGGAGCACCGATGGAAGAAAGGCCGAGAGACTGGAAGATCTCGCCCACGCTGTCGCCCACAGCCGGCGTCGGGGCAAGCGACAGATCAGCCACGCCGAACGGAAGGTTCAGGCGGTTGGCGACTTCATTGCCGATGATTTCACCCACGCGGGTCACTTTGTAGGCGGTGTGCTTAATGACTTCTGCCGCATCCGTGATGGTCAGATATTCACCCTTGGCCTTAAAGGCACGGTCAAGAGCCTTTTTCACCACGCCCGGGCCGGAAACACCGACGTCGATCACCACATCGGGTTCGCCGACGCCAAGATAGGCACCTGCCATAAATGGCACGTCCTGCGGAATATTGCAGAAGACAACGAGCTTGGCGCAGCCGATTGCGTCGCGGTCACGAGTTGCTTCCGCCACATCCAGAATGCGCTGCCCCATGAGACGTACGGCATCCATGTTGATGCCGGCCTTCGTCGAACCCACATTGATTGAAGAGCAGATACGGTCGGTGACAGCCAGCGCCTCGGGAAGTGCATCAATCAGATTCTTTTCGCCCGGCGTCATCCCTTTTTCAACCAAAGCGCCGAAACCGCCGATAAAGTCAACGCCCACTTCTTTAGCCGACTCATCGAGCACGCGGCAGGCCGCCACCATCTCATCACGGCTGAAGCTCGCGCCGACAGTGCCGATCGGGCTCACGGAAATGCGCTTGTTGACGACGGGGATGCCGTAGCGGTCGCCGACGAGATCACAGGTCTCAACGAGTTTTTCGGCATAGCGGAAAATCTTCGAACGCACTTTGTAGGCGAAAGTATCGAAGTCCGAACTCGCGCAGTCAAAAAGATTGATGCCCATCGTGACGGTGCGGACGTCGAGATGCTCCGAACGAAGCATATTGATGGTGGAAAGTACCTCGCGGTCAGTCAGCATGTTTTGTCTCTGTCTCAAAAAATTTGGAATGGGTTGCGGTCGCGTGATGGTTGACTTACTCCACCTTGACGCGGTGAATGGCTTCGAAGATGTCGCGGTGCTGCAGATTGCAGCGCAGGTTCATAGCGCGGGCACGATCAATCATGACGCGGTGCAGCGCGCGGCGATCAACATTGAGCGGAATAGAAACTTCAAAGACCTGCAGCGACATGCCGTCCTCAATCGGGAAAGCACGCAGGGATTCGATGTTGATCTTCTGTTCGGCGAAAATGCGCGAAAAATTAGCGATGATGTCGTTGCGGTCCGTACCCCAAACGCTCACCACATAGGGCTCGCTTTCCGGCTGCGGCGTCGGCGCCTTGAAGTCAATCACCATAACGGCCAGATCAAATTTGCGGCGGGCGATTTCGGCTTCAAGCTCCTGCTGGATCTGTTCGTTAGAAAGACCGGCGGGCTTCTGAATGACACACATCAGAGCGAACTGGCCGTGCAAGGCCATCTGGTTCACCTGCTCGAGATTAACGCCGCGGCGAGTAAGCGCATTGGATACAACGGCGACGATGCCCGGGCGATCGAGGCCGAAAACCGCCACATTGGTGCGGTGCAGGCCGTCATTGATTTCAGTTGTCTGAGCAGGTTGAGCTTCAGTCACTTTGTTTCTCCGGAAGGCCGCCGTTTGAAAACATAACGGCGGACGCTGGCACTGGTGCCGGCTTTGCTGTATGGGGATTGGGATGAGTCCATGCCGGAAGTGAAACCCCATCCAAGGGAATCCGGCATGGCGGCAGATTTTATCGAGTGTATCGCGATGGCCGCCGATCATTGGTTGGAATTGAGCTGTGTTGCATCTGATACAGCGCAAAACGCTCCGTAATCAGACCGTATATCACTCGGTCTGCCGCCCAAAGCTTTCTGGCAGACGCAAAAGTGTCTCGAGCCTTGGAAACGCCGCAATCGCAGCAGCCCGAGCACTCGCGGCTGCAGCGGCAAGCGTTGTGCCGCGAAGCTGAGCCGCCGTACGGGCGGCTTCCAGAATGTCCGCTGGGCGTGTGTCGAGCGTTGAGTGCCCAAGAGCAAAAGCATCCCGTCGACTCGACGGCGGCATATCAGGCGCGTCGGTTTCAAGCACCCAGGCTCCGTCGGCAAGCTCCGACAAATGCCTGCGAATGCGCTTGCTTCCGTCGTAAGTACAGGCACCGCCGAAACCGAGCACCAGTCCGAACGCTAAAAAAGCCTCGCGTTCAGCATCCGAGCCGTTAAAGGCATGGACGGCGCCGCGCACGGGCTGAAACCCCGTTTTGCCCGGCGAACCGTAGACTCTTCGCAGCAGTCCGAGCGTCTTTGAAGCTGTCCGGCGAACATGAATAGAGAGCGGAAGGTCGAGGTCGCGGGCGATCTTAAGTTCTTCGAGAAACACCTGCTCGGCCTTATGCTGATCAAGCCCGGGCTCAAACCCGTCGAGCCCCACCTCTCCGAGACCGATGAAATGCGGATCGTCGAGCAGAGACTCGGCCAGCTCACGCAGCCCGACGAGCTCTGCGGGCGTTGTCGAGTCAAGCCAAAGCGGATGGATGCCAAGCATCGCCCCCAGGCCCCACTCGTGTGCCGTAGAGAGCGTTCGCTCCCAGTCTTCAGGCGCCCCGGCGCAGAGCAGGATATTCTCGAGGCCCGCCTCTCGTGCTTGAGCGAGCCATTGAGCACGATGGCCGTCCAGACGCTCAACCTGCAGATGCGAGTGCGTGTCAATGAATTTGATGGCGCGAGCGGTCATAAGGAACCAACCCGTTAAAAGCGGTCTGCATCCACAATCACGCCGCCCTTGAGCTCTACCGCACGATCGCAGCGGCGCGCGAGCTCTCGGTCATGCGTGACGATTACGACAGCCGTGCCTTGGGTATGCGCCAGTTCAAGAAGCGATGTGAAGACCTGTGACGCGGTTTCGTGATCCAAATTGCCCGTCGGCTCATCCGCCAGCACGCAGGCGGGCTGCGTCACCAATGCACGCGCAATAGCTGTACGCTGACGTTCGCCGCCCGAAAGCTGCGAAGGCAGATGCTCGAGACGATCGCCCAAACCCACGGCTTCCAAAGCCTGCTGAGCTCGAGACAACGCTTCACGCTTAGGCAGACGGCGGATGAAAAGCGGCATAGCCGCATTTTCCAAAGCGGAAAACTCCGGCAGCAGGTGGTGAAACTGATAAACGAACCCGAGGGAGCGGTTGCGCAGACGATCGAGCTCACTCTCTTTGAGCGCAGCGAGGTCCTCGCCGGCAATGGCCACTCGTCCGGCATCCAAACCGTCAAGACCGCCCAGTACATGCAGGAGCGTTGACTTCCCGGAACCCGAAGCGCCGAGTACGGCCACCGCTTCGCCCGCATGAATCCGGAGATTCACATCTTTAAGCACCGGCAGCGCACTCGTCCCCTCGCGATAGCTCTTGACCACATGACTTGCTTCCAGAACAACGGAACGCTGCGGATGATTTTGCGCATTATTCATAGCGAAGAGCCTCCGCGGGGTGAATCTTCGAAGCCCGCCAGCTCGGATAGAGTGTGGCGGCCAGAGAAAGCAGGAAAGAGAGCACCGCAATCGGTACGATGTCGCTCATACGCGGATCGCTCGGCATGCTGCTGATGAAATAAATTTCCTGAGGCAGGAATTCAACCCCGAGCATCGACTCGATGGCCGAGACGATGGCGCCGACGTTTTCGGCAATCAAAAGGCCTGCAGCAACGCCTGACAGAACGCCCACCAACCCAACAATCGTGCCTTCCACCACGAAAATCGACATGATGGAAGCACGCGAAGCGCCGAGCGTACGGAGAATCGCGATGTCAGACTGCTTTTCCTTCACGGTCATCACCAATGTGGAAACGAGCCCGAAAGCGCCGACCAAAACAATAAGAAAGAGGATGATCCCCATCATGCGTTTTTCGACCTGCACGGCTGCGAACCACGTGCGGTTTTGCCGCGACCAGTCCGTCGCATAAAGTCCGGATGGAAGCACCGACACGAGCTTGGCCGCGATCTGCGGCGCACGGTCCATGTCCGTCGTCTTGACGCGCAGTCCCTGAGGACCGCCCGTACGATAGAGTGCAGCTGAATCCTCAATATTGACCAAGGCATAAGTCGAATCGTATTCGTAGTGCCCGCTCGAAAAGTAACCCGCTACCGTGAGCTGTTTCATGCGGGGGATCAGTCCCGCCGGCGTCATATTCCCTTCGGGCACAAGCAGCGCCACTTTGTCGCCGATATGCACGCGCAGCTGCCGCGCCAGCGCCTGGCCGAGAATGACCTGAAAGGCCTTGGGTTTCAGGTCAGAAAGCTCTGCGCCGGAAACGCTTTGCGCAAGTTCGCTCACCCCTGGTTCCTTGGCAGGATCAATCCCTTTGACGACTGCGCCGCGCACGACGGCGCCCGAACTAAAGAGCCCCTGACCTTCCACGAAGGGAGCAACGGCGACAACGTCACTTTGCGCCTGAAGTACCTTTTCGACGCCTTCCACGTCGGTGAGTGCACCTTTGCTCGCCCTGATCTCAACGTGAGGAATCACGGAAAGCATGCGGTCGCGCACTTCCTTTTGGAAGCCGTTCATCACCGAGAGCACGATGATGAGCGCGGCAACGCCAAGCGCGATGGACGCCACCGACATGCCTGAGATAAAGGACATGAAGCCGTCTTTGCGTCGGCCTCGCCTCCCGCGCCGGGTGTAGGTGAGGCCGATCATGAATTCAAATGGCGTCTGCATCGTGCTCTTGGAAATCGCTCTTGAGGCGGAATAATTCAACGCTTCGAACACCCTTTCGTTTTGCATCCGGCATGACGAAAGCGTGCGTTCGACAAAAACTGCATTCTAACGGCGCAGGATGCTTCCCCCGCGCCGCAGCAAAAGATCGAAACGGTCGACAGAAGAATGTTAGAAGACACCAACACTCCTCAATGAAGACGAAGCACCTGCAGTCCCCAAGGCTACAATCACGGGCACTATGACAACTTGCTTTTATCTCCTGCCCGGCGCCCGGCTCCCTGAGGCCGCCGCCCGCGAGACTGCGGCCGTGCTTGCAAAGTCCGACCCCGCCTCGCTTGAGGCGTGGACTGCACTCGGGACCGGCCGTGAGCCGCCTGGTCTGCAGCGCCTCGCTGAACCGCTCCACGATCGCTCACCCCATCAGGCCTGGCTCTGGAAGGTGCTCACGCACCGGTCCGGCGCGCCGATCACCGCCCCTTACGAATGGATTGCTTCGGGCGGTCCCGTGCTCGACCAGGAATTCTGGAAGCTCACGCCCTGGCAGCGAAATTCGCTGGGACAGCTCGAAGCCGTCGAGCTTCATGAGTCTGAGATGCCCGCGGCTGCTTGTGCGCTTGATCCTATCGCAGCACACGCCGGCATGCGTCTGATGATTTCTGGAACGACTCTCTTTCTCTGCCGCCGCAAGCCCTGGGCATTCTCAGCCGCACCGTTTAGAGATCTGGCGGACTGCGTCGGTGCGGGAGCGAGCCTCGCCGCCTGCATGACGGGCAGTGATAAGCCTGAAGCAGAAAATCTGCTTGAGGCATTCACCGCTGCCGTTCAAACGGCTGCGGGCAAACTGCCTTCGATTGAGGGCTTTTGGCTTTCGGGCGGCGGAGCATACACTCCCATTTTCCCGCCCTCGACCTACCGTGCTGTAGCCTGTGATGATCCAGTCGTCCGAGCCTGGGCAGCTGCAGCCGGTATTCCCCGCACCGCGCTCATGCCCGTTCGCAGTGGCGAACGCGAACAGGAACGGTGGGGGAAAGCGTTCGTTGACGCACCGATCGGCGAGCGCATCGTCGTTATTGAGCATCTCCTCGAACCCTGGCGCCGCAGTGACTGGAGCGCCTGGCGGGAAGCGCTCCCCACGGCACTCGGCGAACTCGCACGTTGGCGCAGCCGCGAAAAAGCCGCCGGCATTGACAACGCTGTTTTCGTGCTCTTTGGCAATGCCGGCGCCGCTACGCTTTTGCCGACGCCCAAGAGCTTCAATCCGCTCAAACGCTTCAAACGGTCGGTGCTCCCGCTCGAGAGCTGGTTCATTGACAACTTTGCGGGAGAGGTTCCATGACGCGCATTCTCTCCCGTCCTTACGATCAGCATGCCGCCGATCGTCTGGCCCTTTCGGGTTTTCTGCCGCCCATTGCGCGGGCGCTTGCCGCCCGCGGCATTCAGGTGCCCTCCGATTTAGAGCAGGAATGGGCCGGCATGCTGCCGCCCGCCATGCTCGAAGGTACGCGTGAAGCAGCCGAACGGCTTGCACTCGCTCGCGAGCGGCATCAAGCCGTCACCATCGTCGCCGACTACGACTGCGACGGCGCTACGGCATGTGCCGTCGGTATCCGGGGTCTGCGCATGCTCGGCATCACCGCAAACTACTTCGTGCCGGACCGCGTGCTCCACGGCTACGGGCTCACGCCCAACGTCGTCGATATTGTTGCTGCCAGAACCCCCAAGCCGGATCTCATCGTCACGGTTGACAACGGCATCTCGTCAGCAGCGGCCGTTGACCGCGCTCGGGAGCTCGGCATCGACGTCATCATTACAGACCACCACCTGCCGGGCGCTGAACTGCCGCGGGCACAGGCGATCGTCAACCCCAATTTAACGGACTCGACCTTCCCGTCGAAAAATCTCGCAGGCGTCGGCGTCATCTACTATGTGCTGCTCGCCCTGCGTTCGCTCCTTCGCGAACGCGGCGTCTTTGACGCTAAGACTCAGCCGCGTCTGGATGCGCTTGTCGACTTTGTGGCCCTTGGAACAGTGGCTGACGTCGTCAAGCTCGACAAAAACAACCGTATTCTGGTTTCGCAAGGCATTCGCCGCATTCGCTGCGGCCGTACGCATGCGGGGCTCGAAGCCCTGTTTGCCATTGCCGGACGCGATATTCGTACTGCGGGGGTACGCGACTTCGGCTTTGCCGTTGCGCCGCGCATCAATGCCGCCGGCCGTCTCGGAACCATGGAAAACGGCATCGAATGTCTCTTGTCGGACGATCCTGCCGCGGCCCTTGCCTTTGCCGAGAGCCTCAACTCCATCAACACCGAACGCCGCGAACTTGAAAGCGAGATGCAGCAGTTGGCTGAGGCCGCTTTATCCAATATTGACTTGGATCATCACGCCACTTTTACGATTTTCAACCCCTCTTTCAATGAGGGTGTTGTGGGATTGGTGGCAGCGCGCCTGAAGGAGCGCATCCACCGTCCAGTCATCGCGTTTGCGCCGACGGAAAACGGAGAACTCAAAGGTTCGGGCCGTTCCATTCCCGGCATACATCTGCGTGATGCACTCGACTTGACCGCCAAAGCACTGCCCGGCGTCGTACTTCGCTTCGGAGGCCATGCCATGGCGGCCGGACTTTCCATCAAACCCGAAGGGTTCAAGGATTTTCAGGCGGCGTTTGAGGAAGTCATCCGCAGCCGATGCGATGCCTCCGTTTTTGAGCGTGTTGTGCTCACCGACGGCGGACTCGCGCCCGACGAGATTACCGAAGCGCTCTGTCAGGAAATCGATGAACAAATCTGGGGACAGGGTTTTGAAGCCCCGCTCTTTGCCAACGAGGTTCACGTGCTCTCACAGACGCTTCTCAAGGGCACGCATCTCAAAATGATGCTCGAGCTCGGCGGCTCGCGTTTTGACGCCATCTTTTTCCGCCGCAAAGAACCTTTAGCGTCGCTCACCAGGATTGCCTACCGGCCGTCAGTCAATGAATTCCGCGGCCGCCGAACCGTGCAGCTGGTGGTGGAGGCGGCCGAATAAGCCGTCAGCGGAAATTCCGCCGCTTTTTCCTATGATTCGGGACGCTCAGCAGCACATGCGGCGTCCCGAAGCCGTCTATAATTTTCGTTTCCCTGTATTTTCAGGGCACGTCGGTGATTTTGTGCTTCAAAAATTCTCGAAGCCCGACGCACTTTTAATACAACGAATACGCTCTATCCGCATAGGTCAGAAATGGAAGCTGAACGCATCAACCAAATTGAAGCCTCGATCGACGATCTTACCCGTCGGCTCAATGAACTTCGGGGGTATCTTTGACGTCGACCGCAAAGCTCGGCGCCTCGAAGAAGTAAATCGGGAAATTGAGAACCCGGACCTCTGGAATGATCCCAAACACGCCCAGGAAGTAAGCAAAGAAAAGAAGATGCTCGACGATATCGTCGGCAGCTTCAACCGTCTTACGCAGGGCATCGCCGATGCGGGCGAACTCTTTGAACTTTCTCTGGCCGAAGAGGATTTCGATTCCCTCGAAGTTATCGGAGAGGATGTAGACCGCATCGAGCACGAAGTTGCTCAGCTCGAATTTAAGCGCATGTTCAACCAGCCGATGGACTCGGCCAACTGCTATCTGGAAATTCAGTCCGGTGCGGGCGGCACGGAAGCTCAGGACTGGGCAAGCATGCTCGAGCGCATGTATATGCGCTACGCCGAACGCAAGGGCTTTAAGGTCACCCTTGAAGAAGAAACACCGGGTGAAGTCGCCGGCATCAAGTCCTGCACGCTCTTTATTGAGGGCGAGTGGGCGTACGGCACGCTGCGCACCGAGACCGGCATTCATCGTCTGGTGCGTAAAAGCCCCTTTGACGCCAATGCGCGCCGTCACACCTCCTTCACCTCGGTCTACGTCTATCCGGAAGTGGATGATTCCATCGACATTGAAATCAATCCTGCCGATCTTTCCATCGACGTCTTCCGCGCTTCGGGCGCAGGCGGTCAGCACATCCAAAAGACCGAGTCAGCCGTCCGAATTCACCACAAGCCCACCGGCATCATTACGATCTGTCAGGATGACCGCTCGCAGCACCGCAACCGTGAAAAAGCCATGCAGCAGCTCAAGGCTAAGCTCTATGAGCTGGAAATGCGCAAACGCATGGAAGCGCAGACGAAGCTCGAAGAGTCGAAGTCTGACATCGGCTGGGGTCACCAGATCCGCAGCTACGTGCTTGATCAGTCGCGCGTGAAGGACCTGCGTACCGGCGTTGAAACCGGCAACACGGGCGGCGTGCTCGACGGTGATCTTGATCAATTCATCGAAGCGAGCTTGAAGGGCGGCGTGAATGCCGTTCCGGCGGCCGAATAACCCCCAAGCTCCGAACTACCCTATTCCAGACTCAACGCTTCGGAAAGCCCTGCACTGCACCTTTCCGAAGTGCTCGTTGGATCCCAACATCCGCAAAACACTTTTAGGGGAATCAAATGGCACAAGCCCAGCAGAACCCTCAGACCGTTCAGGCCCCGGCCGAAGACGAAAACCATATCATCGCCGAGCGCCGCGCCAAGCTTGCCGCGCTGCGCGCCGCCGGCGTCGCTTATCCGAACGACTTCAAGCGTACGGATCTCTTCGGCGACCTTACGGCCAAATACGGCGCAATGACGGCGGAGGAGCTTGAAGCCGCCGCCCCCGAAGTTGCCTGCTCAGGCCGCATCATGCTCAAGCGCATCATGGGCAAGGCCTCCTTCTGCACGGTGCGCGACTTCACCGGCACGATGCAGTACTTCGTGCAGCAAAATGAAGTCGGCCCCGACGCCTATGCTGCCTTTAAGACGTTCGACCTGGGCGACATCGTCGCTGCCAAGGGCGTGCTTTTCCGCACCCATGCCGGCGACCTTGCCATTCGCGTGAAAGAAATCCGTCTGATGACCAAGAGCATCCGTCCGCTGCCCGATAAGCACAAGGGCCTGCAGGACACGGAGCTTTGCTACCGTCAGCGCTACGTCGACCTCATCATGAACGAGGAATCGCGCAACCGCTTCCTCACCCGCTCGAAGGCCATTGCCGCCATCCGCGCCTTCATGCTCAATCACCGCTTCCTTGAAGTGGAAACGCCGATGCTCCACCCGATCCCGGGCGGCGCCAATGCAAAACCCTTTATCACGCACCACAATGCGCTCGATATGGATATGTACCTGCGCATCGCGCCGGAACTGTATCTGAAGCGCCTCGTGGTCGGCGGTTTTGAACGCGTCTTTGAAATCAACCGCAACTTCCGCAACGAAGGCGTGTCGATTCGCCATAACCCCGAATTCACGATGATGGAGTTCTACGCGACGTATTGGACGTACCGCGATCAGATGGATTTCACCGAAGAGCTCCTGCGCACGGTCGCCAAAGAAGCGACGGGTTCGATGGTTCTCCAATATCAGGGCCAGGAAATCGATCTCTCCAAGCCTTTCCATCGCCTGACGCCGCTTGCCGCCATCAAGAAGTTCGCTCCGAACTACACCGATGAAGAACTCAACAACCCGGACTTCATCCGCGCCGAACTTAAGCGCCTTGGCGGTGAGATCCCGGTTGACGCCGGTCTGGGCGCTCTGCAGATGGCGCTTTTTGAAGAAACCGCCGAAGCCAAGCTGATCGAACCGACCTTCATCATTGACTATCCGGTTGAAATCTCGCCGCTCGCCCGCGCGTCCGACGCCGATCCTGAAATCACCGAACGTTTTGAGCTTTACATTGCCGGCCGAGAAACCGCCAACGGGTTCTCCGAGCTCAACGATCCGGACGATCAGGCTGCCCGCTTCCGTGCTCAGGCTGACAAGAAGAGCCACGGCGACGACGAAGCGATGTATTACGATGCCGACTACATCCGTGCTCTCGAATACGGTCTGCCCCCGACCGCCGGCTGCGGCATCGGCATTGACCGTTTCATGATGCTGCTCACCGACGCTCCGACGATCCGCGACGTGCTGCTCTTCCCGCACATGCGCCCGGAAAACACGAAGTAATCCATGATGCAGGGTTCCTTTATCCCTGCGTTTGGAAGCTCATCGAGCCGGCCCTTCGGGTCGGCTCACTTCAAAGCCCGCCGCGAGGCACTCACGCGAGTCCTCACTGCGGGCTTTGTGCTTCCGGACGCATCCGGCAGCTGGTCAAGCGCAGCGCTCTGCGCGCACCCGGGGCTGATTCCCATTCGCCTTTCAACCGGCGTTCTCATCGGCCGAACGGCTCCCGAATGGGCGGACAAAATCAGCCGCATGCCCGGCATGACCAAGCACCCAACAGAGCTTCGTCTCGATGCGGCACATTTGCTCGACTTCGGCATCGCAATGCGGGCCGCCCACCTTTCTCAGGGATGGCGCGGGGAGCTCCTTGACCTCTTCAGTCTTTCCGAGTCTGCACAAGGGGCAGCCTCAGTGCGCCTCGAGCGAGCGCTCTACCGTCCTCTGGGAGCGCTGACCCGCGCGGTTCATCTCTCGGCTCGTTTGCGCGATCCCGTCGACGAATTCGACCCGGTTTATATCCTCGGGCAGCGAAGCCGCACCAAACGCGTCGGCCCCGGCCTGTGGGACAGCCTCGCCGCTGGGATGGTGGGAGCGGGGGAAACGCCCGCTGAAGCGCTGCTGCGCGAAGCGCATGAAGAGGCCTTGCTCCCGGCAGCGGACGCAAAAAATGCTCGATATTTGGGCAGCTTTTTAATTTCTCGGGCCGTATCGGGCGGCTGGATGTTAGAAGCTTCTTATACCCACGATCTGGTGCTCCCCGCTGGCTTCGAACCCTGCGCGGCAGATCATGAAGTTGAGCGCTTTGCACGCTTTTCGGCACGAGAAGTGCTCGACCTGATTGCAGCACACAAGGTCATGCACGAAGCAGCTTCGTCTCTCCTCTTTTCCATGGCGGCAACGCCCAGCGCTGCGGATTAAGGGCTCTCTTCAAGGCTTCTCAACCGTAAAGCGGTCAATCATCTGCACGCGGCGAGGCTCGGCTTTCTCCAAGCTTCCCGAAACCACATAGACCTCGCCCACGAGTACGCGGCCTTTGACGCAATAGTGAATAAAACTCTGCTCGGGAGCATCGCGCCAATTAGTGTGTTTTTTATGAAAACGGCTCGATCGGTGCGGCTGCATGCCGGTCTCAAAAAGATAACTGTAGCTTTCGAGCTCGTTTTCCGTCATGCTCTTCAACGCCGGCCGTACCTTGCCCAAATGCTTCAAAGTACCGTCCGCCACAGCATCATTGGCCTTGGTGCCGGCGGTGTCGGCTGTCACGAACACCGCGCCCTTGGGCGCATGCAGAACCTTGAAAAAATCGGCGTCATAGGTGAAGTCGGGCTGCGTCACTCGGGCCGGCCAGAAGCTTGGGTCATCGTTGTCGCGCACTTTAAGCGCCTTGGTGCGCGAATAGACATGGTCGTGTCCCTGAAGCACCACATCGATCCGAAGGTCGTCAATCAGCGCTGTCAGCGCTTGCCGAACGCGCCGGATATCAGCATCTTCGAGCGAATGGTAGCCCTTTGAATAAATCCCCTTGTGCAGCGCCAAAATGACCCATTGTGCACCGCGCTCTCGTGAAGTCCGGACATCCTTTTTGAGCCATTCAAGCTGTGCGGGGCTCAATGCTGAATGCTGAGCATGCTGGTTGTCATTGGTATTAAGCACTGCAAAATGCACTCTTCCCCAATCAAACGAATAGGTTGCGCCGCCGTCGGGATCCTCTTTGAGGCCGCGCGTCAGAGCCGCTCCGCCTGAAAGCGCATCATTGACGTTGAAGTGCCGCTCAAACGCTCCAAAGCTCCGCACGCCGTCCTGAAGCGAATAGACCTCATGATTGCCGGCAACCGGCGCCACTGTGGTCTGCGTCAGAATCGGTGCTGAACGCTTGAAAAGGTCGAACCATTCGTCCTCAATACTGCCGGTTTCAACAAAGTCACCGGTGTGCAGTACAAAATCTGTATTCGGAAAGTGCCGCAGGGCCTCTAAGAGGCGTATCGGCACCGTAAGCCGCCTCATTGCGCTTATGTTCGTTGTAGTAGGCGTTTTGCGTATCGGAGACCTGAATAAAGGAAACTTTGTCTGTTTTGTCCGGATCGGCTGCGGTTTTGAAGCTGCCGACAGGGCTCAGCACTTTGCCCTTTGCGGCAATGCGCCAATACCAAAGCGTGCCGGGACTGAGACTTGAAACCTCTGCGCGGCAAATCGTCTCTGGACGCGTCAAAACGCCAATCTCAACGTGATCGGATTTTCTGGCGCCGTCCTTGGGCCGCCATTTCACACTTCGCCCTTCATCAGTGAAGTAGCCGAGGATGGTGCTGTCGGCCTTTTCCGCGCGAAAAAGAAAATGCCCGTCAGCCGTTCGTTCGAGAAAGCGGCTTTGCACCTGCACCGTCTGGACCGGTATGCGGGTGATCTGCGCAAAATCACTCGATGGAGAGAGCTCAACATTCAGATCGTCCGGCGCCGCACTCATGAACCAGCTGAAGCCCCGTGATGTGCGCGGATCCCCTTTGATCGTCACGACGATTCGGTTTGGAAGCGCATCCATCGCCAAAGCACTGACCGCCGGCTTTTGTTCGAGCAGCTGAGGGAGCGGTTCCTTTGCGGCTGCGTAAGACTGCCCGAAACAGAGGCCAAGGACGAGAACGCTCAGCCCTGCTGCTGTGCCCATCCGGGGCTGAAAGCTCTTGAAGCGCTGCATGAAAAAACCTCATCGATCAATATGTTTTCAGTCTGCCCAAAAACGGGAAAGGCCGACCGGCAGCCTTCATGGGCTGCAGCGGACGGCCTTGAGCAGAGACGTCGAATCGGCAGATCAAACGAAATCAATCCCGCTCGTTAAGCCAAGCCTGAAGAATGGCCTCCAGGATTTGCTCGTTGGACTTCTGCGGATCGTCGGCAAAGTCAGGCAGCTTTACCACCATGTCGTGGAGCTTCACAAAGGAAAGCGTCAGCGGATCGAGATCAGGATCCGCATCGTAAAGTTCTTCGGCAATGCGCTGCACGTCAGACCAGTGAAGTTCCATGGCGATCTCCTTTACTCTCCGACAATGTTGCGGTTGTACTTGGGAATCTCAATCGTGATGTCTTCCGTACCAACCGTGGTCTGGCAGGAAAGACGCGATTCGGCACATGCGCCGTAGGCCGTATCGAGATGATCGAGCTCATTGTCGGACGGTTCGTTAAGGCTGTCGAAACCCTGACGCACGATGACGTGACAGGTCGCGCAGGCGCAGTTGAATTCACAGGCATGCTGAATCTTCACGCCGTTGGCAAGCAGCGCCCTGGCAAGGTTGGCGCCGGTTTCAGCTTCAAAGGTCTTGCCTTCCGGGCAGAGCTCAGCGTTGGGGAGAACAGTGATCTTTGGCATTTATCGTTTCTCTGGGATCAAGAAAAATTCAATTGGAAATATCAGGAACCGGAGGGCTTTTCATCAAACAACGCGTCATTGACGCTGCGGCCGGCCAATGCAGCGCGAATGGAGCGATCCATACGGCGCTCAGCAAAAGCTTCAGTGCCCTTTGACAAAGCCTCCACGGCTTTATGAATCACGTCGGCATCCGTGCCGTTAATGGCAGAGCCGACCGCTCGAGCGAGCCGATCAATTTCAGACTGCTCTTCAGGCGACAAGAGATCGCCGTCCTGCGTAAGCGCGCTGGCGGTGCTTTCGAGAAGGCGCTTGGCTTCCACCTGCTCTTCACGGAGTTTGCGAGCCTGCATATCGGCTTCGGCACTCGAATTGCCTTCCTGGAGCATGCGCACAATTTCTTCGTCGGTGAGGCCGTACGAAGGCTTCACGACAATGGATGCCTCTGCGCCGCTCGTCATTTCTCGTGCAGACACGGACAAGAGACCGTCGGCATCCACTTGAAAGGTCACGCGGATGCGGGCAGCACCCGCTGCCATCGGCGGAATGCCGCGAAGCTCAAAACGAGCGAGCGAACGGCAGGCATCCACCACTTCGCGTTCACCCTGCACAACATGTACCGCCATCGCGGTCTGACCGTCACGGAAAGTCGTGAAATCCTGCGCCCGCGCGACAGGGATGGGACTGTTGCGGGGAATGATCTTTTCGACCAGTCCGCCCATCGTTTCGATGCCGAGCGACAAGGGCGTGACGTCAAGGAGCAGCCAATCCTCGCCTTCGGCGGCATTGCCCGCGAGCTTATTGGCCTGCATTGCGGCGCCGACGGCTACCACGCAGTCCGGGTCAATGCCCGTCAACGGCGCAAAGCCGAAATAGGCTTCCACCTCGCGGCGCACACAGGGCATGCGGGTGGAACCGCCCACCAGCACCACGCCTTTAATCTGGTCTTTTTCGAGCTTCGCATCACGCAAAACATTGGCAACAGCTTCAAGCGTTTCATCCACGAGCGACTTTGTGAGCTGATCAAAGATCACACGAGTGAGCGTAAAGGCATGGGTACCCGAAGAGAGTTCAAGTTTAAGAACCGTCTCCGGCGCATCCGTGAGCGCTTCCTTCGCCGCCTTTGCGCGGTCAAGCAGCTGACGGCGATCTTCTGCGGTAAGTTCAACGCTGCCGAGCTGCGACACCGCCCAGTCAACCACCGCATGATCAAAGTCATCGCCCCCCAGCGCCGCGTTGCCGCCCGTGCCGAGCACTTCGAAAACGCCGCGCGAAAGCTTGAGGAGAGAGACGTCAAAGGTGCCGCCGCCCAGGTCATAGACCAAATAGACGCCCTCTGCACCGTTGTCGAGCCCATAGGCCAAAGCCGCCGCCGTGGGTTCATTTAAAAGACGCAGAACGGAAAGGTTCGCCAGTCGTGCCGCATCCTTCGTAGCCTGACGCTGAGCGTCATCAAAATAAGCGGGCACGGTGATCACAGCGCCGGTCAGTTCGCCGCCGAGCTGCGTTTCTGCGCGCTTGGCAAGCGTCTTCAAAATCTCGGCGCTCACTTCCACCGGACTTTTGTCCCCCTGAACCGTACGGATCGCCACGCCGCCGGGGGCATCAACGATTTCGTAGGGCAGCACGGGCAGCGTTTTGAGTTCGCTGCGGCCTCGCGCGAGCAGGCGCTTGGCCGAATAGACGGTGTTGCGCGGATCGCTCTCGGCATGAGCAAGCGCATCCCACCCCGTTTCAACCGACCCATCCTTCAGGTAGCGCACGACAGAAGGCAGGAGCTTACGGCCGGCCTCGTCGGCAAGCACAACAGGTTCACCGCTCTTTACGGTCGCAGCAAGCGAATTCGTGGTGCCGAGATCAATGCCGACAGCAAGGCGATGCTCATGCGGCGCAGCAGAAAGTCCCGGCTCAGCGATTTGAAAGAGGGCCATGTTTTCTATCTCTTCTTATGTGGGCGAAGGCGCGCGCCCGGCGATTTCTTCCGATGCGTGCGCCTTGGTCAAGCGAATAAATGGAAAGGGTTAATCAGCGTTTTGCTCAAGAAAACGTTCAATGAACATCAGTCGGCGGGTGAGATCAACGGCCTTGTCCCAGTCATGCGTTTCGTCGATCGCACTGCTGAGCGCTTCGAGCACTTTGTCGGCAGCGCCTCGCGCTTCATCGCGAACCGCGTTCTTCTCATCATCACCGCAAGCATCATCCATGGCTTCCCGCCAGGCCATCTGCTGCATCAGGAAGTCCGTCGGCATGCGCGTGTTTGTTTCTGCGCCGACACTGCGGCCGGCCGCCTCACAGAGCCAGACGGCACGCTTCACCGGGTCTTTAAGCACCGCATAGGCCTCATTGATGCGCGAAGCCCATTGTTCTGCCACACGGCGCTCGGCAGCGGGACGATCTGCGAAACGGTCCGGATGCACCTGCAGGATGGCCCGTTCGTGTGCGGCGTGCAGCGCCTCCAAATCCACTTTGAAGGCGGGCTTAAGGCCGAAGAGTTCAAAAGGCGTCATCTGAGCCATGACCGATCAGCCCTCAGATCTGGAAGGACTCGCCGCAGCCGCAGCGGCTCTTCTCATTAGGATTGTGGAACTTGAAGCCTTCCTGCAGACCTTCACGCGTGTAGTCGAGCTCGGTGCCGTCGAGATACGGCAGACTCTTTTCGTCAACGAGCACCTTCACGCCGAAACTTTCCCAAACTTTATCGTCGGGTTCGACCTGATCAGCAAACTCGAGCTTATAAGCCATGCCGGAACAGCCGGAGGTTTTGACGCCCAAGCGCAGGCCAACGCCTTTGCCTCGGCGGGCCAGATACTTTTGCACGTGCTTGGCAGCGGCTTCAGTAAGCGTAACGGACATGATGATTATTCCTTCTTGGCATCCTGCTCAGCGGGATGCTGCTTGGCGCGGTAGTCGGCGATGGCGGCCTTGACGGCATCCTCGGCCAGAATTGAACAGTGGATCTTCACGGGCGGCAGCGCAAGCTCGTCGGCGATCTGAGCGTTGGTAATCTTGCCGGCCTCTTCGAGCGTCTTGCCCTTGACCCATTCACTGACGAGTGAAGAGCTCGCAATGGCTGAGCCGCAGCCATAGGTCTTAAACTTCGCGTCCTCAATGACGCCTTCAGGATTGACTTTGATCTGCAGACGCATAACGTCGCCGCAGGCGGGTGCGCCCACCATGCCCGTACCGACGTCCTGTGCGTTCTTGTCGAGCGTGCCGACGTTGCGGGGGTGTTCGAAGTGGTCAATCAGTTTTTCGCTGTAGGCCATTCTCTTTCTCCGGAAGACGGTACCGGGAGCCTTTGCTCCCGGGAGGGGGTCTTCATCAATGTTGAATTAATGTTCTGAACCACTGAAATTAGTGCGCGGCCCACTCGACCTTCGAGATGTCCTCGCCGTTCTGGTGCATTTCCCAGAGAGGGCTCTTTTCGCGAAGATCCTTCACGGCCTTGGTGAGGCACTTAACGGCGTAGTCAATTTCTTCTTCCGTCGTGAAGCGTCCAAGCGTGAAGCGAATCGACGAGTGCGCAAGTTCCGCATCGCGGCCGAGCGCGCGGAGCACGTAGGAGGGCTCGAGCGACGCAGACGTGCAGGCCGACCCCGATGAGACGGCCAGATCCTTCACCGCCATCATGAGGCTTTCCCCCTCAATGAACGCAAAGCTCACGTTGAGGTTGAAGCAGACGCGGTGCTCCCAGGAACCGTTGAGGTAGACATCCGAAATATTCTTCTGAATGCCTTCCCAGAGACGATCGCGAAGGCGCTTGATGCGCGGCACTTCAGTAGCCATTTCTTCGCGGGCAAGGCGATAAGCTTCGCCCATGCCGACGATCTGGTGCGTGGGCAGGGTCCCCGAACGCATGCCGCGTTCGTGTCCGCCGCCGTGCATCTGGCACTCAATGCGCACACGCGGCTTGCGGCGAACGTAGAGTGCGCCAATGCCTTTGGGGCCGTAGACCTTGTGTGCAGAAAGACTCATCAAATCGACCTTCAGATGGTCAACATTGAGATCGATCTTGCCGGCAGCCTGCGTAGCGTCGCAGTGAAAGACAATGCCGCGCTCGCGGCAGAGCTCGCCAATACGGGCAATATCCTGAATGACGCCGATTTCGTTATTCACCGCCATGACCGAGATAAGCGTGGTGTCCGGGCGAATGGCATTGACCAAGTCATCCCAGCGAATCATGCCTTCTTCGTCAACGTCAAGATACGTCACTTCGTAGCCTTCGCTTTCGAGGTGGCGCATGCTGTCGAGCACGGCCTTGTGTTCGGTCTTGACCGTAATAAGGTGCTTGCCCTTGTCGCGATAGAAGTGCGCCGCACCCTTGATCGCCAGATTGTCAGCTTCCGTCGCGCCGGACGTGAATACGATTTCGCGCGGGTCCGCGCCGATCAGCGCAGCAATCTGCGTGCGGCCTTCTTCAACGGCCTTCTCGGCTTCCCAGCCGTAGCTGTGGCTGTGGGAGGCGGGGTTCCCAAAATGATCGTGCAGATAAGGAACGAGCTTTTCGACCACGCGGGGATCGCACGGCGTCGTAGCGGAGTAGTCGAGGTAAATCGGAAGCTTCATGACTGAAAGTCCAAAGTATGCAAGGGGAAATCGGGTTCAAGCGCTTTTGCGCACGGGAATGACAGCGGGAATACTCACGGAAGCGCTGCTCTCGGCCTCTGCGGCTTCACGCGCCTCATGCTCCTCAATGAGACATTCGAGCGAACGGCTCGCCAAGAAGCTCTCAATAACGGAATTGAGCTCTTCCCAGAGGTGATGCGTGAGGCAGGCGGCCCCGCCGAGGCAGGTACCTTCACCGCGGCACTGCGTTGTGTCCATGTTCTCGTCTACAGCCAAAACAATGCGATCGATGGTGATTTGAGAAGCAGGCTCGGAAAGCTTGTAACCGCCTGCCGGTCCGCGCGTACTCTCAACGAGCCCGGCACGGCGCAGTCGGCAAAAGATTTGCTCGAGATACGCGAGCGAAATCTTCTGGCGTTCCGCAACCTGCGCAATCGGCACCGGCGCATCGCTTTCACGAGCACGCATGGCGATGTCGACCATGGCGGTAACGGCAAAACGGCCTTTAGTCGTCAGCTTCAACTTCGTCTCCCATCGAACAGATGGCTGACGATTCTCGCTAGGGAGGCAGGTCAGCCGCTCAATCCTGACTGTTCTTGTCAATTTTGTGAGCGGATTCTACGCCAACAATCCTGAGTGATCAAGTCAGAAATTAGGGTTAGTGCTTGAGTTTATTCTGACTTACACTGTTAGATTGAGATTTACAGGCCGTAATGGGGAGGTATTTTGCAATACGGCCTTCAGGAGGCCTGAGCGTTTGCCGCAGAAGATGCGGCACGGGCAGCAAGGAGCTGCTTGGCCTTCTTTTCAAAGTTTTCGATGATCCCCTCACACGCATCCGAGCAGTATTCGTAAACGCGCGTAAATCCTTCGTTCAGGCCATAGTAGGGATCGGGCACAATCGCTTCGTCAATGTCATTGGCGTAGCGCATGAGGAGCTGAATCTTGTGGCGCATGGCGGCGGGAGCTCGCTGCTGAAGTTCAGTCAGCACTTCCCAGTCCATGGCCAAAATTAAATCGAACTTTTCGAAGTCGCTCGCTTCAATCTGGCGAGCACGGTGTCCGGCGAGCTGCACATCTCGGCGGCGGCAGGTGAGCACGGCGCGGGCGTCACAAGGTTCGCCTTCATGAGCATCGCTCGTGCCGGCGCTGTCGCTGAGCATAACGTCTTCAAAACCTGCCTCTTTCGCCTTCTTGGCGAAGATGGCTGCAGCCATTGGGCTGCGGCAAACATTTCCCGTGCAGACAAAAAGAATTTTGATCGCTTGGTTGTTGTTCATTTTGTTGTCCGTTCACCAAAATCCCAAAATCGGGCGAAGGTCTGCGCAGGGCAAGGTTCTCCCCACGGTGCATTATCCTACGCTAGCTTGCTGAAAATTCATAGACTCAATTGTGAGAAGTTCAGGCTGGAGCCGAAGCACCGAAAGCTTGTTTTCTCAATGCCATCAGCTCTTCACGTACGCGTGCAGCCTTTTCGAAATCCAGATTCTTGGCATAACTCATCATTTCTTCTTCGAGCTCGCGGAGACGTTTTGACAACGTTTTTTCGTCCATCGGCAGCGCGTCGGACGCCGACGACTCCGGCGCCACATCTGGACCGCGATAAACCCCGTCGATGATTTCTCGCACCGCCTTCTTTACGCCCTGGGGCACAATGCCGTGCTCACGATTAAAGTCTTCCTGCTTTTGCCGGCGGCGATTGGTTTCGTTTAGCGCTGCCTTCATCGAATCGGTCATTTTGTCGCCGTAGAGGATGGCACGGCCATGCAGATTACGCGCAGCACGACCGATTGTCTGGATCAGCGAGCGAGTCGAACGCAGGAACCCTTCTTTGTCAGCATCGAGAATAGCCACCAGTGAAACTTCCGGAATGTCGAGACCTTCGCGCAGCAAGTTAATGCCGACAAGAACGTCGAATTTGCCTGCTCGGAGATCCCGGATAATCTCCACACGCTCGACCGTGTCGATATCCGAGTGGAGATACCTCACCTTCACGCCTTCTTCGGACAGAAAGTCAGTCAAATCTTCCGCCATTTTCTTGGTGAGCGTCGTCACCAGCACGCGTTCGCCCTGCTTTACCGTTTCAGAAATTTCAGACAAAAGATCGTCCACCTGTGTCGTTGCCGGCCGGACTTCAACCGCCGGATCAACCAGGCCTGTCGGACGCACGACTTGCTCGACCACCTCCCCCTGACTGCGTTCGAGTTCGTATTCCGCCGGCGTTGCCGACACGAAAATCGACTGACGCATTTTGGCCTCGAACTCATCAAACCTCAGCGGCCGGTTGTCGAGCGCCGAGGGCAGTCTGAACCCGTAGCGAACCAGCGTTTCCTTTCGCGCACGGTCACCGCGGTACATGCCGCCGAGCTGTCCCATCATCACGTGGCTTTCATCAAAGAACATCAGCGCATCAGCGGGCAGATAGTCAATGAGGCAGGGCGGCGCGGCCCCGGGGGCAAGCCCAGTCAGGTGGCGGGAATAGTTTTCGATTCCTTTGCAGAACCCCACCTGATCGAGCATTTCCAGATCGAAATTGGTGCGCTGCTCCAAGCGCTGCGCTTCTACGAGGAGATTGTCCTTTAAGAGCTCAGCCTCGCGCACCTTCAGCTCGGCCTTGATCGATGTGATAGCCCGCACGATTTCGTCGCGCGGCGTAACGTAGTGGCTCGCCGGATAGACGACAAAACGCTGCACTTTCTGCACCACTTTGCCCGTGAGCGGATCAAAAAGCGAAACGGTATCCACTTCATCGTCAAAAAGTTCAACCCGTACGGCAGTTTCTGCATGTTCAGCCGGAAAAATGTCAATGGTGTCGCCCCGCACGCGGAAAGTACCGCGATTGAACTCCATATCGCTGCGCTTATATTGAATCTTCACGAGCTGGTTGATCAGCTGGCGCTGTGAGCGACGATCCCCCTGACGCAGGATCATGCGCATGGTCGTGTAGCTTTCGGGCGAACCAATGCCGTAAATAGCCGACACGGTTGCCACAATAATCGTATCTCTGCGCTCGAGGATTGACTTCGTTGCCGCCAAACGCATCTGCTCAATATGGTCGTTCACCGCGGCATCTTTTTCAATGAAGAGGTCGCGTGCTGGAACGTAGGCCTCCGGCTGATAGAAGTCGTAGTAGGAAACGAAATACTCCACTGCGTTTTCAGGAAAGAAGTCGCGCATCTCGGAATAGGTCTGCGCGGCCAGCGTCTTATTGGGCGCAAAGATGATGGCCGGTACACCCTCACGGGCAATGATGTTGGCCATCGTGAAGGTTTTGCCCGACCCCGTCACGCCGAGAAGCGTCTGATTCATCAAACCGTTTTCAATGCCTGCGCAGAGCGCATCAATCGCGGCCGGCTGGTCGCCGGCAGGCGGGAATGGAGCATGAAGCACAAAAGGCGAATTGGGGTAGGCGTAAGTCGGCATTGATGCTGCAAAAGGCGGAACAATCTGTTGAAATGCAATTCTACGGTGCACCTTACCGCTGCAGAGAGAATTTTCAACAATTTGATTTTTCTGATTTTACATTTGGTAACATTTGTATTATTTTGAAAATTTGACACTCTAAACGGGCTTCCGTAAAATTTGCAGTCTTGATTCCCCGATAGCTCAGTCGGTAGAGCGACGGACTGTTAATCCGCAGGTCGCTGGTTCGAACCCAGCTCGGGGAGCCAAGAAAAATTTAAACGGACGTGCCTAGCACGGTCGTTACCGGATTCCCCGATAGCTCAGCCGGTAGAGCGACGGACTGTTAATCCGCAGGTCGCTGGTTCGAACCCAGCTCGGGGAGCCAAAAATTTCAAAGGGAGCGTGCATCATGCACTGCTCCCTTTTTTAATTGGTATAACCCTTTCTCGCCGTCAATCCTCTCGAGTCCTTTGATACGGCTCAGTTCCATTAGGACCAACACGGACTGCGCTCCTCCTAGAATGAATAATCTGCGCTCAGGTTTACCGCGCATCTTCATTATTCAAAGCAACCGGAGGGCCGCATGCGCCACTCACCTCAAGAGATCTTCAATACTGCCGCACGCTGGCTCGAGGCCACAGGGAGCACCCCGTACGAAGCCCGCGTTGTTGCCGACCATTTAACAAACGCCAACCTTCGCGGTCATGACAGCCACGGCGTGGGCATGATCGCCATGTATGCCCTCTATCAGAAAGACGGTCGTCTGAAATCCAATACGCCGGCTCGTCTCGTCAAGGATGCCGGATCCATTCTGCAGTTTTCCGGTGACCGCGGATACGGTCAGCGCGTCGGCTTCGAAGCCACGAATGCAGCCATCGAACGCGCCAAGCAAAACGGCATCTGCATGTACACCATTGCCAACACCTGTCACCTTGGGCGCATCGGCACCTATGGCGAACAATGCGCTGATGCCGGCATGGTGAGTCTGCACTTTGTGAACGTCAATCAGTTTGATCCGCTTGTAGCGCCTTACGGCGGCGCGGATGCTCGATTCGGCACGAACCCCTTCTGTTGTGCCATTCCAGCAGCCAACAACCACGGTCGATTCATCCTCGACTTTGCAACCTCCATCGTGGCCATGGGCAAAACCCGCGTAGCCTTCCTCGCTGGAAAGCACTTTGATGAACCAGTGATCATTGATCGCAACGGCAACGAAACGGCGGACCCTGCCCCCATGTGGCGTGAACCGCGCGCCGCACTGATGCCGATGGGCCGCTACAAAGGCGCCGGACTCTGCTTTGCCTGCGAACTCCTTGCCGGCCTGCTCTCCAAGGGCGGCACGATTGCTGACAAGCACCCGCGCGACGGTGCGATCGTCAACAACATGACCTCTTTCGTAATTGACCCGGCTGCGCTTTGCGATCTCGCCTGGATGAAGGAAGAGATGGACGCCATGATCGACTATGTCAAGGCCTCTCCGCAGCCCAATCCCGAAAACCCTGTTCTGATGCCGGGCGAAATCGAACGCATCCGCACAGCGGACCGTGAAGCCCACGGAGTGGAAATTTCCGACGGCGAATGGGCTGCCATCATCAAAACCTGCCGCGATGCAGGCGTGCCTGAGTCTGAACTTCAAGCTTAAGAGACTGCTCCCCTGCGAGCCCGACGCATGCATCAAGTCTGCGCCGGGCTTTTTTATCGGCTTCAGAGCGCGAAAACCCCCGCAGACCGAAATCTGCGGGGGTTCGTATAGGGAGCCTGGCGAT